>Ga0105243_10000761_pt1 | contig 30903 bp, 36 predicted proteins | sample KBSM34metaG_FD_81525 | JGI IMG/M metagenome (GOLD analysis project Ga0105243, IMG submission 81525) | Miscanthus rhizosphere microbial communities from Kellogg Biological Station, Michigan, USA - KBS M3-4 metaG | ecosystem: Host-associated > Plants > Roots > Rhizosphere > Soil | place... | reverse complement strand
GTCTCCGGCGCAAAACTGTCGCTGCGCGCCATCCGCCACATCCGCGCATAAAACTCGCTTTCAATCGAGCCACTGAGCAATTCGCCAGGCTTGAGGAACGTATGCAGGTCTGAAAACAAGCCGATCTCGCTGGCGCTGACACGCCGTGCCAAATGTTTGGGCTTGAGCTCCGACGGGTGCTCCAGGCCCGCCGCCGCAAGCATCTCAGCCAATGTATGCAGGGTATTGCGGTGGAAGCTCGCCACCCGCTGAGCCTTGTCCGGCACCACCAACGCACGCTGGCGGAGCGGGTCCTGGGTGGCGACCCCGGTCGGGCATTTGTTGGTGTGGCAGCTCTGCGACTGAATGCAGCCAATGGCGAACATGAAGCCGCGCGCCGAATTCACCCAGTCGGCACCAATGGCTAGCACACTGGCGATGTCGAAGGCGCTGACGATCTTGCCCGCCGCGCCAATGCGGATGCTCGAGCGCAAATTCAGGCCGACCAAGGTGTTGTGCACGAACATCAAGCCTTCGCGCATGGGCACGCCCATGTTGTCGCTGAACTCGCGTGGCGCCGCGCCGGTGCCGCCTTCCTTCCCGTCGACGACGATAAAGTCGGGGGTGATTCCCGTCGCCAGCATGGCTTTGGCAATGCCCATGAATTCCCACGGGTGGCCCAGGCAGAACTTGAAACCCACCGGCTTGCCGCCCGACAGTTCGCGCAGGCTGGCAACGAACCGCAGCAGTTCGACCGGCGTGCGGAACGCGCTATGGGCGGCCGGCGAAATACAGTCCTCGCCCTCACGCACGCCACGGGTGGCGGCGATTTCCGGGCTGACTTTGTGCCCCGGGAGGATGCCGCCGTGGCCGGGTTTGGCGCCTTGGCTGAGCTTGATCTCGATCATCTTCACTTGCGGCGAGCGGGCTTGCTCGGCGAAGCGTTGCGGGTCGAAACGGCCTTCTTCGGTGCGGCAGCCAAAGTAACCGCTGCCGATCTCCCAGATCAGGTCGCCGCCATGTTCGCGGTGGTAGGGGCTGATGCTGCCCTCACCGGTGTCATGGGCAAAGCGCCCCAGCCGTGCACCCTGGTTGAGCGCCGCGATGGCGTTGGCGCTGAGGGCGCCGAAACTCATGGCCGAGATGTTGAAGATCGATGCCGAGTAAGGTTGCCGGCACTGCGGCCCGCCAATGGCGATGCGGAACGAGGCGGGGTCGGGCGTGGCCACCGGCAGCATCGAATGGCTGATGAATTCGAAGCCGGGTTTGTAGGCATCGTTGAGCGTGCCGAAGGCTTTTTCGGCGCTCTCGTTCTTCGCCCGTGCATACACCAGGGAACGCTGGGACCGTGAAAACGGCAGCTTGTCGTCGTCACCTTCGATCAGGTATTGGCGGATTTCCGGGCGGATGGTTTCGATCAAGTAGCGGATGTTGCCCAGGATCGGGTAGTTGCGCCGCACCGCGTGGTGGCTCTGGCGCAGGTCATTGAGGCCGACCAGGCTGAGCAGGGCGGTGATCAGTGTGAATGGCCAGAGCCAGGCATGTTGGGGCAGTAATGGGAGGCTGGCACAGGTGAACGACAGGCAGATGAAAAGGCAGGCGTAGCGGCTGGGCAGTGAGTGTTTCATGGGTCCATCGCAGGCAGGATGACCCGCCTAGGATAGGCAATGGCGGGCTGCGGAAAACCTGGGCAATCGGTAAAACACTGTTACCTGATCCCGAGCGCTCAGCTCTTTGTAGGAGCGGCCTTGCGTCGCGAAAGGGCTGCGTAGCGGCCCCAGGTTTTGTGTTACTAGCAAAATTGCCGGGGCCGCTACGCAACCCTTTCGCGACGCAAGGCCGCTCCTACAAAGGCGCGGTGACAGGTTATCGAGGTAACAGCACGCTGGCCCGCAGCCCACCGCCGTCGCGGTTGCACAACAGCAACTCGCCGCCATGGCTGGCCGCGATCCGCTGGGCAATACTCAACCCCAAGCCATACCCGCCAGACGCCTGGTTACGCGACCCTTCACCCCGCACGAACGGGTCGGTAACCGTCGCCAGCAAGCCTGGCGCGATCCCCGGCCCTCGGTCATCGACATGGATATAAACCCCCGTGGTCGCGCGCTCCAGCGTGACCGAAACCTCCTTGGCATAGCGCAAGGCATTGACCAGCAAATTCTGCAGGCAGCGCTGCAGCAGCAGCGCATCAACCCGCAAGCTGCCGCCCTGGCCATGAACCGGCAGTGGCTCGCGGGCTGTGGACAAGTCGGCACACTGCCGCGTCACCAGCCGGTCCAGGTCCACCTGTTGCAGGTTTTGCTGCTCCCCGGCCCGCAGGTAATCGAGCACTTGGCCAATCATGTCGTCCATCTGCGTGATGTTCTGCCGCAGGCGCTGGCGATGCTCGTCGTCCGGCAAGCGCTCCAGGCGCAGGCGCATGCGGGTCAGTGGGGTGCGCAAGTCGTGGGACACGGCAGCCAGGAAATAGGCCTTGTCGTTGACCATCGCAATCAACCGCTGCTGCATCGCGTTGAAGGCCTGGGCGGCCTGGCGCACTTCTTCCGGCCCGTCCAGCGCCAAGGGCGGCTGCTCCAGGTTGCTGCCCAGGCCGCGCGCGGCATCCGCCAGGCGCCGCAACGGGCGCAGGCACAAGCGCACCGCCACCAGGCACACCAACAGCACAGCGACGATGCGCAGGGCATACACCCGCAGCAGGTAATCGCTGATCAACACCCAGGCGGACTCGCCGCTCCAGCCCTGCAGCTCCTGGCCATCGATGGTCAGCCAATGCCCATCGGCCAGCGGCACGGCAAACGCGATATGTGCCTGCGCCGTGCGCAAACCGAACAGGCTGCGCCAGACAATCGGCTGGCCCAGTTCATCGGTCAGGTGCACCTTCAGTAGGCGCACCTCCTGGGCGTGGCCCAGCTCGTACTTGAGGGCCTGTTGCAGCAGCAGCTCGATACGCTTGCGCCCTCTGCGTTCGTCGTGCTCCGCCGCGGGCAGGTTTTCGGCACAGCGCAGCTGATAGTGGGCAGGTGCCTGCAACGGGCTGCCATGGCAGTTGGCACTTGCGATCAGCGGCGCGCTGCGGGCGGCGATCAGCCGAACAGGGGCTTCAAGCACCTGGGCGAAACGCACATCGAACCAGATGCTGCTCGACATCAACTGGATCACCACGGTGCCGCTGACCATGATCAACAGCAGTTGGCCAAACAGCGTGCGCGGCCACAGCCGGCGAAGCCAGCGCATGTCAGGCATCAGCCTCGCTGCGCGCAAGGCTCAGCAAGTAGCCTTCGTTGCGGATGGTGAGGATCTGCGCTGCGCCGCCCGGTGCGCGCCGCAGTTGTTGGCGCAGGCGGCTGACGCACATGTCCACCGAGCGGTCGTCAGGCAGGTGGTCGCGGCCGAACGCACTGCGGGTCAGCTGATCGCGGGACACCACGCGGTTGTTGGCCTCCAGCAGCTCGCGCAATACGCGGTGGTCGGAGCGGGGCAGGGTCAGCGTTTCGCCGTCAGGGCGGGTGAGCAGGCGTTTGACGTGGTCGAGGCGAAATCCGGCGAACTGCTGCGCTTCCACCGCAGGCTTTGCAACCGGCGTTTCCAGGCGCAGCGGGCGGCGCAACACCGCTTTTATCCGGGCAATCAGCTCGCGTGGCTCGAAGGGTTTGGCCAGGTAATCGTCCGCGCCCACTTCCAGGCCAATGATGCGGTCCAGCGTGCTGCCTTTGGCCGACAACATGATCACCGCCAACCCGGGCGTTGATTGCAACTGGCGGCACAGGCTCAAGCCATCCTCGCCGGGCAGCATCAAGTCAAGCACCACCAGCTCGACTTTATGCAGCGCCAGTTGCTGGCGCATCCCATCGCCGTCAGCGGCCGCTAGCACGGTATAGCCGGCATCGGTCAGGTAATCGCAGAGAAGTTCGCGGATCTCGTCGTCATCGTCGACAACCAGCAGGGTCGTGCTCATTTCAAAAAACACCTGTTCGATGAGGGCCGATGGCGCTCGTTACGTTGGATTACAAGCCCGTACAAGCCGGGCCTGGAGCCCCAAGGGCGGATCCCTAGAATCGTAACAAAAAATCATCTGCGAATACGAAGCCTTCCCAAATGAAACCTCGGAGCATCATGAACGACTTCTCTCCCATCAGCCGAGGCGGAAGTCGCCTCAACCCGCTGGCCTTCTTCATTGCCGTGGCCATCAGCGGCGGTGCGATGGCGGCTGACAGCCAGCCACTGGAGCTGGATGCCACGCAGATCGAAGACAGCGCGCTGGTGCCTGCCGATGAAACGGGCCAGCTAGGGTACACGGTCGAGAGCAGCCGCAGTTCAACCGGCCTCAAGCTGACGCCGCGCCAAACACCGCAGTCGGTGACCACCATCACCCGCCAGCAGATGGACGACCGCGCCATCCACACCATCGAGCAGGCGCTGGAAACCACGCCAGGCGTGACCGCGAGCAAGGCCGAAGTGGGCGGCCGCACCGACTACCGCGCCCGCGGTTATTCCATCACCAACTGGAAGGTCGATGGCCTGCAGTTCCAGGGCGGCTCCGATTTCAGCGGCGGGGGTAATGCGCTGAACATGGACCTGTACGAGCGCATCGATATCGTCCGTGGCGCCAACGGCCTGCTCGGCGGCACCGGCGACCCGTCGGCCACAGTCAACCTGATCCGCAAGGCCCCGACCAAAACCTTCGGCGGCAGCGCCTACGCCACCTACGGCAGCTGGGACAAACGCCGCCTGGGCGCCGACCTGAACCTGCCGCTGTCCGAAGACGGCCGCCTGCGTTCGCGCTTCGTGATGACCCAGCAGGACGCCAACTCGTTCCGCGACAACCAGTCCGAACGCTCCCGCGCCGCGCTGGCCAACTTCGAATTCGACCTCGACGACGCCACCACCCTGGGCGCCGGCTACCAGTACGAGTACAACAAAGTCGTCGGCGGCGGCTGGGGCGCGAACATCCCGATCTGGTACGGCGACGGCAGCAAAACCGACCTGCCGCGCAGCACCAACGTAGTGCCGAGCTGGAGCTTTGGCGAGTACACCACCCGCACCGCCTTCGGCTCCCTCGAACACCGCTTCGACAACGACTGGTCGCTGAACCTCAAGGCCGCGCAAAGCACCGCCGAGGCCCTCAACCACCGCGGCCTGGCCAAGGTCAACTCGGCCGGGCGCGGCAGTTTTGGCGGCTACTGGGACCAGGACGGCAGCGGCGCCGTGCTCAACGGCCTGCACAGCTCCAGCGACACCACCCAGCAGTCTGCGCAAATCGACCTGTCCGGCCCGTTCCAGCTGTTTGGCCGCACCCACCAAGCGATGGTCGGCTACAACGACAGCCGCACCGTGGCCTGGTCGCCGGAATACACCTGCAACATGGTCAGCGACAGCCAAGTCAGCGCCGCAGCGCTGGGTTGCCAGTTCCGCGCCAACAACGGCTTCCCGCTGACCGACTGGCGCAATGGCGTGGATGACGATTACGACATGCTCGCCTCGCGCACCGGCCGCCACAGCAAAACCACCACCCGCCTGCAAGGCATGTACGCAGCGACCCGCCTGAGCATCACCGACCCACTGTCGGTAATCGTCGGCGTGCGTACCAGCAACTACTCGGCCATTACCCGCAGCAACGCCGGCGTGCGCACCAGCCAGGAAGAAAACGGCATCGTCACCCCCTACCTGGGGGCAATTTACGACCTCAACGACACCTACTCGCTGTACGCCAGCTACACCGACATCTTCACCCCACAAACCGCCGAGACCAGCAGCGGCAGCAAAGTCGAACCCATTCGCGGCCAAAGCTACGAAACCGGCATCAAAGGCGAGTGGTTCGATGGCCGCCTGAATGCCTCGGCCGCGTACTTCCGCACCAAGCAGGAAAACAAAGCCGTGCTGGACGGCGACCTGACCACCCCAACCGGCAACGACGCCTACAAGGCCGGTTCCGGCCAGGAAACCGACGGCATCGACCTGGAAATCGCCGGCGCACTGACCCCCAGCTGGAACGTGTACGCCGGCTACACCTACCTGCACTTCCGCCGCATCGACAGCGACGGCCGCAGCGACCCGTCACACCTGTTCAAGGCCTCCACCACCTATCGCCTCTCCGGCCCACTGGACCGCCTGACGCTTGGCGCAGGGGTTACCGCGCAGAGCAACATCCGCGCGGTATCCAGCCCCGCAGGCCAGCCCACCAATGGCGTGAGCGCAGGCTCGACCGACGTCAACTGGTCGGGGTATGCGATTTGGAATGCCATGGCCAAGTACCAGCTGACGGACGAGACCAGCGTTAGCCTCAATGCCAACAACCTGTTCGACAAGCATTACTACACCCGGTACGGCTTCTATGCCGGGGCGATCTATGGTGACCCCCGCAATCTGTCGCTGACCCTCAGCACGTCATTCTGACGCCCCCCTGTAGGAGCAGCCTTGTGCTGCGAATGGGCCGCAAAGCGGCCCCCTTTCCCACCCACAATCAACTGCATTGCACCCCCGAGCCCTCATCAATCGGCTTATCCAACCGGTCCTCAAACCTGTGCCAGTCCTCGCCAAACAACTCCACTGGATGCATGGTCCGGTCTGACCCATTGCCACAGGCCAGTGCCTTGGCTGGGCAATAGAGGTCGCAGCCCCAGCAGATGCGTTCGGGGTGGCTGGGGTGGGTGGGGAATTTTTTGGGCATGGTGTTCAGTCCTCCAGGTGGGGGCTGATTTCACGCTAGGCGGTTTGGTGGTTTGAGTTTTGATTGAGATCAAGGTGGGTTGGGGCTTGCGGTGGGGCTTTCAAATTACCGTTTCAGCGATGCCGTAAAAAAAGGCTCACCTTTCGGTGAGCCTTTTTTGATACTGCGTATGGTGTGGCACCAGGAGTCGAGTCTTCTAATAATGTATTGATTTATATGAGAAAAATGTGGTTCACGAGCTATTCTATATCTTGGCTTACCCTTTTGGGCTCGGGGAGCACGATGTGGCAGCTGGGCAGTACCTTTGGTTTTCATGCGTAGACATGATGATGGCAAATTAGTAGTGTTAGAATGAGGGGTCAGAAAAATTCCAAAGGTGGTGGAGATTGATAATCTTTGTCGGCGGAATGCACGGAGTTGGCAAGACTACTTTTTGTAAGAAACTTGCAGAATTGACAGGGTTCGTACATCGAACGGCTAGTGAAGTAATAAGTGAAGAATCGAAATCAGCAGGCTTTGGTAATTTGAAAGTCTCCAGTCGACTCAACGATAATCAGAATCGACTTGTCGCTTGGGTCGAGAGAAATCGCGATAGCGGTGATATTTTACTAGATGGCCATTTTGCGTTACTTGATTCAAATCGCCAAGTTTATGGTGTTGAGCTAGATGTCTTCCGGATTATACGCCCGGCAGGACTTATTTGTATAAATGCTTCAGTTGGTTTGGTTTTAGATAGGCTTGAAAAGCGCGATGGTGTAGTTTGGCCAGCCGAGTTAGTTGAAAACATGCTGAATAGCGAGAGGAACCTTGCTGTAGCTACTGCATCTGGTCTTGGGGTGCCTTTGGTTATCTTGTCTGGGGATTCGATACCGTCTGCTGTAAAATTTGTAAATAACCTTATGGAATAGTTATTTATGGCAAGTAGTTCTTTCAATAATTTGAGTTATGGTACTTTCTCTCAGGAGCAGTTAGCTGAAGATTTCTTTGAGTCGCTAAAAAAAGATTACTCAGGTTTTTCCACTTGGTACTCAAAAAAAATAGCGGAGAATGAAAGGGCTTATACATTTAGAGGGCCAAAAGATCGATTAGATGGATTTTTGTATTTGAAGAGTGAAAGCTTCTCTGAAGGAATCATACCTGCTTTGCCGCCAGGCAAACGTTTAAAAATAGGTACTATGAAAATTAATGCTCACGGTACCAGGCTTGGCGAGCGTTTCATAAAAAAGGCTTTTGATCGTGCTATTAATGAAAGGGCTGAGTATGTTTACGTAACTGTTTTTTCAAAGCATAAGTCACTAGTGAAATTGTTTTTGCGGTATGGTTTCAAATGGCACGGGTACAAAGATGGGGTGGATGGGCGAGAAGATGTTTTTGTTAAAAGTTTAACAGTTATCGAAGGCTGTCCGCTGGTAGATTTTCCAAGATTCAAGCTTAAAGACAAAAGGTATTTTTTGCTTGCTATTTATCCAGAGTATCACTCATCGTTTTTGCCAGAGTCCATACTTAGTAACGAGAGTTTAAATATTTTGGAGGACGTATCTCACACTAATAGTGTTCATAAAATATATATATCAGGGATACCGAAATCGAAACAAATGCGCCGGGGGGATATCATCGTAATTTATCGCACAACGGACAGGCCAGGATTTGCTAAGTTTCGTTCCGTGGCTACCTCAATTGTCGTGGTTGAGGAGGTCCGTCAGATTCAATCTTTTGTTGCAGAAGAGGACTTTGTAAAATATACAAAGCCATATAGTGTATTTACTAAAAGCGAGCTTAAAGACTATTTTACTAATAAGAAAAAATATTATATAATAAAGTTTACCTATAATGCCGCTTTGGCGTCGCGTATTATTAGAGGTAAACTCATTGAGGAATGTGGAATAACCGCGCCGCGATGGGATTTAATCGATCTTACAGAAGATCAAGTTAGGTGGATTGCAGATTTTGGGGGCGTGAATGAGGGTCTTATTGTCGATTAAGCCCGAGTACGTATCGAAAATTCTCAGCGGTGAGAAGCGCTTTGAATTTAGGAAGGTCGGTTTTTCCAATCCGGCTGTGCGTACTGTAGTTATTTACGCTACTAAACCGGTTGGTAAGGTTGTTGCGGAATTTGAAGTCACTGATATTTATCAGGATTCTCCCAGCGAGATATGGCGGCGAACAAAGGCCTACGCTGGCGTGAAGAAGGAGTTCTTTGATATGTATTATGCGGGTCGTACCAGCGCCGTCGCTATCGGTGTCGGGCGAGTCGTTGTGTATGAAAGACCCATTGATCTAAAAGAATTCGGCGGTCCTAAAAGCCCCCCTCAGTCTTTTTGTTATATCGACTCGCCTACTCCACAAGTAGCTATGGATTTTTGATGAGTGCGCTATTGATTAAAAGTCCGTTAATTACAGGTGATGAAGTGATTAAGTCATTTGACTTGCCTCGCGTAATTAATAAAGAATTTTTAGAGTCGAACCCCGATGCGAAAATAGCTTTGCTGCCAGATATATTTCAGCATTTATCAGAGTTGTCTGGATATTATCCTGCATTTGATAAGTGGCTGGAAACTAAAGTTATGCCAGGACTTGTATCTGGGGAGCGTAGTATAATTCTGGAGTATCGTAACTCGGGGCTTTCGGGTTTGGCTATTGTAAAGGACGATTCAGTAGAGCAAAAACTTTGTTGTTTACGTGTTTTGCCGATGTACCATGGTACGGGGGTTGGATTGAAATTGTTTGAGCGTTCTTTCGAAACGTTGAATAATTCTTCACCTTTACTCTCTGTGGCAGAAGAGCAACTGGTTAGGTTCCATAAGATATTCAAATATTATGGTTTTGAAATCGCCAAAATCTACCATGATTACTATCGACCTTTTAAAGATGAGCTCAGTTTCAATGGTCTAATTGAATCGGCCCCGACTTCCATTATGGACTTGCAAGTTAAAATCAAAACTTAGATGCTCGATTGTCTTTTTTTAGTGTTTTGAGAGTCAGTCTTTTTAATGCTTTCCAGATAGGTTCGGCTAGAATTACAGCGACGCCGGCGCCAGCTAGAATGAGAACTTTTATTCCGGAGTCCAGACATTTTTCTTTATTCAAGCAGAGAACACAGTCTGGTATCGCCTCCCATACACCATTGCCTGTTGCGCCAAAAATAATACCCAAAATTATAAATCTAATGATTAGGCCTATACCTGATTTTGTTTTAGAGAATCTTCCCAAAACAATTAGGTCTTTTACACCTTTCGCGTCGCTTGCAGTCCACTGATGGCCTAAAAAATTTCGGACGCTGCTCTCATCTGCTATTCGTTCACGATGGTCTAGCCTTACATATTCATTCCATACATCTTCATCCATTAGGGAGCGATATCCGATGTACGTCTTGCCTTGTGAAGAACAATCTTCACTCCGATCCGTCGTTAAGAAACAATGAATTCTGCCAAAATGTGGAAATTCTACTGTTTCGCTTCCGCTGAGCAGTTCCTCGGGTACACCGCGTCGAACATTAATTCGGAAATCAATGATTCTGGTCACGGTCCTAGAGCTAATTAAAGTTCGATCTTTCTGCTCAAAAGTATTCGTATACATCTCTTTGGGGATGTTACGTATCCTGAATCTTATGTAGGCGGAAAGTCTTCGATCACTGTCTGCCGTTTTAGGGTGGGGTCGAGGTATCTCTACCATTAACCGAGTTGAAGTAGTCCCGTTACTTAAGTGTACATATTCTATGCTAAATAGCTCTGAGTTGAGCCTAAGCAATGAGAACGGTTTTTCATCTTTTCCATCCTTTCTGAAGCTGATGTTTGCAAAATTACCTTCTGCAAATCCGTCGTAATGAACTACTTCGTTGAATATGGCTGCAACGCTTTTCTCACCATTGAGCTTTGCGCCCAAATCGCTCAGATCTCGCTTGTCGACTTCCCATGGTAAGTCGACTTGGATAAAGCCTGTAGATTCACGATTAGATATCATTACCCCGATATCCATGAAGGGACCGCTGGATTTATCTCCAATTTCCCAAATATTTATATGTAGTTCATCATCTCGAGCGATAGTGTTTAGAGGGAGGTTATCGCTCGTTGCAGCTGTTAATACAGCTTCTTGACATTTTTCGCATAGCGTTGGAGAGGAGGGGGCTAGTTTTACTTCTGGTGTACTTTCTACGGTAACATTTGGAGCAGCAGATTTTTCGTCGGTAGCAACAGCTTGGTCCCGAACTGGCGGCTGGCCTTCCTGCCGTTTGGGCGATCGATATCGTACAATTATTCCTGAAAATGGTAGCCGCATCATGCGCTCCTTACCCGAATGCGCCAATATTCTGAGCCTTATTTAGATGCATGTCAATGTGCCAGTTGTGTTGGTTGTATTGTATGCTCTTTATATGTATCTAGGTCTGATGTGGCGCTTCGCATTTTTTGTTGTATTTTATAATTATATTGGCTGCTTCGTTTATTTGCCTGCATATTTTTGTGTGTCCCTTGTTTTTGTTGGTGATGCGTAAGTCATTGTTTTGAGTTGGCTCTCGGAGATAATGGGTGCAGGGTGCAGGGTGCAGGGTGCAGGGTGCAGGGTGCAGGGTGCAGGGTGCAGGGTGCAGGCGAGGTGCAATTGCCTTGTTGATTCTTCTTGGAAATAATTTATTGTCCTCGGGCGTATCGGTATTTGCTTTAAGCGCGTTCGATTAATGTTAGAAGTTTCTCCCTAACTCTATTTTTGCGAGTATGGCTGTGATTCAAATTCTTGTTTAATAGGATCCGCTTTATTCAATACCCCATATCATAGACGGCAATTTCATCTTAACTCTATCCTCACGTCATCCCGCCAAGAATGCTGAGTGTTATCAGGGATCAAGGCCCCTGCGACCTGTGGGGAATGTCCTCTACGCGGGACAGGCGGCTCCTTACATCCGGGAGCAAGGGCATCTCATGATCTGGCCTACTGAGCACCGTTACTGGTGGGCGGGTGGAGGCAGCATTGGCTGACGAGACCAGTGCCTGAAGATCCTGAGCCAGGTGCAAGCAGCAATGCGATGACCGGGGCATGCCTGACTGTCAGTCAGGTGCAGTCCATTCCTTGGTCTGCGGCACCATCATCTACATCGCTGTTGATGGTGACATCGGCGTTTGTCACGCCGATTGTCATGAGGGGGATTGCCGCGAAGACATGTGCGATCAGGGCTGCAGCAGTGTTTGAAGTGCCCGGCTCTTTCCAGGAGAAATAGGTGGATACAATTGGCGCAATTTACGACAAAGCGGATAGATTGCTGCAGGACAGCGGGGTTGGCGATGACCGCGATTATGCGCAGAGAAGGAATGTCATCCATTGCTTTCGGCGGGATGTTGGGAGCCGCTGGACATTAGTCATGGAGGGTTATCGCGCAGGGTTTATCCCTCCGGTAGCGAGCCCCGTTGGGTGGCCCATCAATGGCGTGGGCGAGGGGGTTACCGACGTCAGCTGGTCTGGGTAGCTGTTCTGGAATGCCAGCAATGTGTTTGATAGACATTACTACGCTGGGTACGGGTTCGATGCGAGGGGCCGACCTTTTGGGCGCTGGGGAAATCTCTGGTTGGCGGTGAGAACGGCGGAGGCACTTGGGGCTGCTGTGCACCCCATCGCAGGCAAGCCAGCTCCTACACGGGGCGTGCAGTTTTCAAGGGTATGGATGGCCTTTGGATATGGGGGTAGCTCAGCTTACTGAAGCTGGTGCGTATCCAGATCGCTGCAAGGTGGCAATCCCGTGACGGGCCAATCGGGCTGCCCTGAGGGGCTATGGGGTGTCGCAGCGGACACACAAACAAAAAAGGCCCACCTTTCGGTGAGCCTTTTTTGATACTGCGTATGGTGCCGGCACCAGGAATCGAACCCGGGACCTACTGATTACAAGTCACCTGCACACAACAATGAAATCAATGACTTACGCCATTTTCTTGTTACGTGCCAACACCCGGAAACCCAGTGTTTTCAGGGGGTTGCAAGGGCTTGTTACGCAAGGGGGCGGGGGGGCTTTGTATCGGAAGGGTCTACTAGGGGAAGGCTGAGGTCGTAGATGTCGAGCATGGCTTCGTCACGGTGGCCGCTGGCCTCCTGCTTGTCTGCTCGAGTACCTGGTGTATCGGTGATGCCGCGGCGCTTGAGGTCGTGCAGGCCATATCGCTCCTCCTCAAGGATCACTCCAGCCGCGACGGCCTTCGTCATGAACCGCTGCCATGCCGTGTCCAGCCCTGACTTGCTCAGGGCCGTGCCTTGGCTGCCGACGATCAGCGGCCGCCGCTCCGGGCGCAGGGGTGTGGGGAACTTGCGAGCAGTCCAGATCTTCAGCCGGTAGGCCTTGGCCTCGTCCCATACGGCACGCAGACGCGGGGTCCAGCGCACTATGTTGTCCCGGCTGCCTTTCCGGCGGTTGGTCTGAACCCCTTCCTCGAGCTCGTTGGCGTCGGTCAGCGTGACGACTTCGATGCCGCGCAGCCGGCACAGATAAGCCAGCTCCATTGCGATACTCAGGTACACCGGGCAGCTGCTGGGCTCGTTGCGATGCAGGCGCCCGAGCGCCTTGGCCCGATCGATCATGTCTTCCATGACCGCGATAGATGGCAGGCGGCGCTGCCGGCGTTCCTTTGGTGCCTCAATGCCCTGGGCGGGATTGCTGTCCAGGTAGCCGCGATTGCGGCCCCACATCATGACGCGGCGCAGGTATCGCAGCACATGGGCAGCTTTTGAGGGGGTGCCCTCGCCTGAGATCTTGTCGACCAGGCGCTGCACCAGGGCGGGAGAAAAACGCCGCACCGCCAGATCGCCAAGAGGTTTGCCCATCCTGGTTGGTTGGTTCACCAGGACTTCGCGGCAGTAGACGTAATCGGCCTTGGTACGGGGCGTTAGATCATCTTTGAACTGGGGACTCTGGTGGAACTGGTCGCACAGGTAGCGCAGGGTTTCGCGGTCAGCGTTGCTGACCTCGTCCATGATGCGATGCAGCTCGACCATGGTGGCGTCTGCCGGCGCAACGTTGCGCCGGCACTGTTTGCCATGTTCGTCGCGGTGGGAGGTGTACCAGACGCCGGAGCCCCTGTGGTCAAAGTAAATAGCCGCGGGGAGCGCGGCTTGGTCGATGTGACTGGGGATGTGCGGATTATGTTTCCGCTTGCGGGCCTTCTTCATAGGATGTCGGCGTCGTATCGCTCCGATTGGCCAGGGCCAACGCCGCCGGCACGGTTGATAAGGTCAATGGTAGTCCAGGGCCCGGACTTGCCGCGGAACATGCGAATACCCTGTTGAACCAGGGTGCGCTCGACGTCCGATCGCCGCTGGTAACCTGTGATGCGCTGGAGGTCCTCAAAGCTGAGAACGTCGCTGATTCCATTCCCCATACTATGTCTCGCAAAAGCGCCCGCCGGCATTGTCATAGATGGCCGGCGGGGTGGTTATTAGAAGTTGTGGGCAGACTTTCTAGATTCTTAGGTGTCCAGGGCGGCGCGGGCTTGCCAGCCTTTCCACTCACTTTCTACCGATTTGTAGGAGTAATTCCCGTTTTTGGTGCGGGCACGGAGAGGTGAGAATGAAATCTGTGCCTCAAACGCCGCCCGTTCATCGCGCTTGTCGGGCGTATCAGTTTTCTGAGCCCGGCGGTTCCATCCGTCCAGCTTGTCTTCGTTGAACACAGGGGCCGAGGCGAAGCACTCAGTGCATTCGACGAACCAGTCCGGATCTGGCCCGGCGGTGCAGCGGGAATCAGCCTTGCCGCCGCAAAATGGGCACGGAAGAAGATTTGTGTTGGTCATCCTGATGCCTCCTCAATTGTTGCGCTGTGCGGTGAATTGAACGTGTGCATCGGTGCTGCAGCGGTTGGCCGCGAACAGGTCCGGCTGTGCCATCTGGGCTCCGAGCTTGCTGGCCAAAGCGCGTGCAGCTGCATCGGCGCTGATGGTGCTGCTGGCAGTGGCCTTCTCACCGCGCGCCCGGGCGGTGTAAGTGCCGGCGCTGAGGCGAACGCTGATGACCAGGTCGCGGGTTGCGGGTTGGTTAGCGTGCATGTCGGCGCCCCTTCTGTGCTCTCTTGGCTTCGACGTTGGCCATGTAGGTCTCCCATTCCACGGACTTCCGCTGCTGGCGGATCTGGCTGCAGCGCTGGTGCTTCCTGGTGGAGCGGGCCTTGTTGCAGATGTCGCAGTGGTTGGGCAGGTCCAGCGAGTGGCTGGCAAGGCGTGGTCGAGTTTGCTGGCTCATGCACTCACCTCCGAAACGGCGACATCCTCAAAGCAGGGGAGATCAACCTCGGCACCTACAACCCGGATCCCGCACCACCCAAAGCTGTCACCCTCGACGCGACCACCCCAGCCCTCGCTGTCATGGAGCTTTTGGGTGGTCCTCTCGCAGTACCAGCGGTCGGCATCACCGAAGTCGGCGCCACGGTCTTCAAGGATCTCGCACATCACCTCAAGCCCAGCCAGCCGAATCACGGTTCGGACAACATCCCCGTCCTCCTCGTCCAACCGGTCCTCTGCACTGGTCCAGAAGCTGTTGATCTGGTGGGCCCGTTCGGCGGTCAGACGGTCTAGGTCGACCTCGAGCACGACCTCGAAATCCTTCCAGGTTTCCTTAACCTTGAAGCGTTTGATGTTTGCTGGAGTGGTCATTCAGCACCCCCCAGTGCAGAGGCGCCGGCCGGCTCAAATGCCAGAAGCAGCCCGGCCATGTAATCAATGGCTTGCATGGCGTTATCGTCTTCCACGCCGAAAACGTCCCGGGCCATCGCTTCGGCGCGGGAAACAGCCGATTGCCAGTCTGCTGGTGGTTCCTCCGCAACTACGTCGGCGTCCCATCCAGTGGCTCGGCGCCGGCGCATCAGGTTGAGGGCATCGGCAGCGCCCTTGGCCAGCCCGTGATAGCTGCCGTCTGCCAGGTCATCTACGAACGCCTCCAGGGCATCCATGGCCGCAAGGCCGTGGCCCATGCTCCAGGCTACAACCTCGCCGCCGTCCACTTCCCGCGGGACGGTCTTGCCAGAGGCGCCGCGGATTACCAGGGTGTCATAACGCATTGTGTTAGCCTTCTGTGCGCCGACTTCGGGGTTTTCTACTTGCATGTGGTTCTCCTTGGGTTTGGCTGGTGCCCGGGAGCTGCAACTCCTTGGCACCACTTCGTTTTCAAATCAGTTCCGGCGGGCCAGGTGTACGACCAGGTCGTCGAACTGGGCGTCGTCCTCTACTGCGGACTGCCATGCCAGCACGTTGTGGATCTGGGCCCTGGTGCAGTCATCAACCAGGATCTCGCGTTGGCCACCATTCACCCGGACTTCCAGGATCGTCAGCAAGCCGTCCTCGGCGTATGCGCCGGCGTTGATGACGGGGTAGTTGTGACCGGCCTGTACCAGGCGGTCTTGCTCCTGCTGCAGCTGGCTGCGGCCGCAGGCACTGGCGTTTCCGATCAGCACTCGAATTTGCATAACGACTCCTTGCTCAGGCCTGGAATATCCAGCACTTGACGATGGGTTGTTTGGTGATGGTGTAGTTGCTGCTCTTGGCCTGGTGGGCACGCACGGCGCTGTCGACGGCCTTGTTGACCTCGATGAGCTTGTGGGAGCGTGAATCCTTGAGCCGATCGCGCAGCTCGTTGATGTCGGCCAACTTTTGCCGGTGTTCGGCCGCACACTTGACGAAGTCGTTGAGGTTGATCGCGATGAGGTGGTCTTTCTTGCTGTGGTTGACCACTGGGCCGTCGGCATCCAGACCCTGCAGGTACTCGTACACTTCCCAGAACTCAGCCACGACGGGGTGATCAGAGCTGATCGAGGCCTGGCGCTCGATCGCCATCCGAACGAGCTGGGCGCGGGTGTGGCTCACCTGGTCATCGCTGACGGGCAGCACCAGGCGCAGGCAGTCGAGCAGTGCCAGCATTTGCGCGTGGTTGTAGATGATCCGTTCTACGCGGATGTAACCGCTGAGCTTGTTGCCGCAGTGGTTACAGTGGTTTTCCTCGCCCTGAAACTGGGTGCCGCAGGCAAAGCAGTGCGAATGCAGTGCACGCAGCTTGGCCTCATAGACCGGGAGGCGATCTGCGAACAGCTCCAGGACCTCAGCTTCTTTCCGTACTGCCCGAAGCAGGAAGTTGCTGAGCAGCGCGCCGTCCAGTCCATTCAACCGGTCGGCCGCGGCGCGGCTTTCAACTGTCACCTGGGGGCGAACGAAGTGCAGCTTGACGATACGGGTCATGATCGCCTCGGACGCTACAACTGGGGCGTTCTGGCTGATCGCGATGGTGCCGCGGAAGGGCGGCTCATAGGTTTCGTTGCCGGCAGTCTTGACGCCCTTGGTTGCCAGAGTGCCGCCGCCGAAGTAGTCCTTCAGCTCGTCCCACTCGAAGGTCTTGGCGTGGCTCTTGTCGTCGCCACTGCGGTCGGATTCGAGCAGTACCACTGGCATGCCGGAAACCTGCCCCATCAAGCGGCTACGGCCTGCCTTGGTCGACTTGGCAGGGTCGAAACCCTCGTAGCCTTCGCGGCCGAACAGCTTCCACAGCAGGGTGAGCAAGGTGGTCTTGCCGGCGCCGGCCTCGCCGGTGGCCTCCAGGAAGGGGAAGGACTGGTACCGGTGGCGGATCTGCTCGGCGAACAGTGACCCGAACCAGAAATTGAGAGCGACGATGCCCTGGGCGCCGAAGCAGGTCCACAGCAGGTCCAGCCATTCCGGGCTATAGCGTTTGTCGTCCCGCTGCAGCGCCATCTTCACGCCCTTCTGCAAGCTCTTGAGCTTGAGCTTGCCCATCTCGAAGAATTCCTCTTCGTTTACGCCCACGATCTGGCCATCACGGACAGCCACTTCGTTGAACACGTAGCAGCCGTATTCGCGGCTGTAGCCGATGTAATCAATGGTCTGGACGGTTTTGATGCCGAAAAGCTGGTCTTTCATGATCTTGTCCAATTGCTGTCCACTACCGGTGAACACGGCTCCGGCACCCATGCCGAGAAGTCTTTTCTTGAATTCGCTTGCGGTGGCCACCTGGCTGCCGGTGAAGGTGTTTTTCACGGCCGCGCCGTCGTGCGGGAAGTCGACGCGGAAGAAGTACCAGGACTCGTCGGTGATCTCGTTCCGCTGGTAGTACAGGGCCTTCGGGTAGCAGTTCGCGATCTCGACCACGCAGCCGGACATGCGCAACGCCTTGGCCCGGCGTCCTTTGTCGTTGAGCTGCTGGTCTTCCTGGCTCTCGCTGGAATCCAGTGCCTGCATGGCGCTGTTGAACTTGGAAATGTCGAGGCGCCACCAATAGAGGCGGGAGTCGAAGCCGAAGTGGAATTCCTCGCGCTCGCGCCACTGGTACAGCAGCAGGGCCTTTTCCACCGCGCTCTCTGCGATCAGCAGCGCCCCGTGGTGCTTGGCCTCGTCCAGGTCGTGCTTGATGCGATCGGCCCGGGCTTCGTCGTCGTCCAGGAATGCCCAGCGCTGATGCAGATCGTTCCAGTCGACCTTGCGGGCATCCGGCTGAGGGATCTGGGCCGCTTCGCAGGTGAACCCCAGCGACCTGGCCTGCTTGACCCAAGCCTTGGTGTACTTGTGTGCACCTGGTTCGTTGTCGAGCGCCCAAACCAGCTTCGGGGTTTTGCCTTCGCAGGTTGCGATGAGGGTCTTGAGCGATTCTTCGGGGTATGCGTTCGAAGATAGAGCGGCCACGGCGGCAATGCCGTTGTGCAGCAAAGCGATGGCGTCGAAGATGCCCTCGACGATCCACAGCTCTTTCACCTCCTGCAGGTCAATGCAGGGCGGGCACCACCAGTGGCCTTTGTAGCTCTTGCCAGGTTGAAAGCGCGCCTTCTTCTTGCCGAACCGTGCCGGCTGGTCGATCAGTCGCTCCCAGTAGCCGCCGTGTGTGAGCGGAAATCGCACGGTGGCCGAGCCAATTTCAAGGTCACGGTCGTAATAGTTCTCCTGGGTGTACCAGCCCTTTATCAGGTCCAGATTGAAACCGCGGGCGAACGTGAGGTACGCGATCGCGCTTGCGGCCGGTTCCTTGTCGGTGGCCGGTGCGCGCTTGCTCCAGTCGTCGAACAGATCCGGGTAGATCTCCTTGACCGGTGCCATGTAACGGCACTTTTCCTCACGACCGCACCGGATAAACCACGGGTTGTCGTACCGGGAGAACAGGCGTTTCTGGCTGCACTGCGGGCAAGTGCCCTTGCGCATGTAGTCGGTGCCGGCCATGTGCTGCAGGCCGAAGTCGCTCTCCAGGCGCTGCAGTACGTCTGAGCGCAGCTGGGTTTCCATTGGCTGTCGGATCACCGCGAACGCTCCGTCGAAACGGTGCTCAGTTGAGCCTCAAGCGCTTTACGGGTGCGGCAGATCCCCAGCAAATGGGGTACGTCAGCGAGCACCTTGGGTCCACGCTCACCAGACGGCACGTTGCGGTACCGGTCGGAGTACCAGACATCGGCCATGGTGAGGTTGTATTGGCTGCTGAGCCATTGCAGGTAGTGCTTCGCCTGCTGCTCATCCAGCTCGATTTGAAGGGTGATCTTGCTCATATCTGCCACCAGTGGAATGCAGTTTCCCCTTACCCACGCAGAACGGGGCATCGGGAAGGGGTTAGTTCGGGGTTACTTCAGGAGTCGCAGTGGTGAAGCATGCGGCGCGGCAGATAGCGTGCCGGCACTTGGTATCGGTGCTGTGTGATGGTGTCCAAAAGGATCAGCTTCGGGCGGAAGATCCCGCTGGAGGCACACACACCAATCATCTGCAGGCGCTTGGTTGTCTTGCTCTCGAACTCGGCGACGGCCAGTTCGGCGATGCGCTGCACCAGGTGGGATGGCACCTCCAGTGACTGGGCCAAGTAAGTGCTGCAGCTCTCCAGCACTTGGTGATCACCGGAGAGGTGGAGGCCTTCACGGCGGAACAGATAAGCCACAGCGGCACGCTGCATGGCGTCCCGGTAGTCGTTTTCGTAGTCGTTGATCAGGGCGATGGCGTTCATGCGGTGACTCCTTCCATGTCCAACTGGTCGAGCAGATCGGGGTGGTTGTCAGCTGAAGCAGACTTCATGGCCTGGCGCCGCAGAGCGATCGGCGCAACTGGTAGCCGAACAGATGGGTTCGGCATTCCGCTTGGGCTCATTTCATGGGTCATCTCGAACTGGGCCCGGACTGTCCAGCTGCAGGCCTCGTTGACGCACTGCAGGTAGGCAATGCGCAGGAAAATGTGGGTGCCCTCGCTTGTTCTGATACGCATCTTGCTGCTGCAGTGGGGGCATACGAGCTTGTAGGCGCTGCTCACTTCGATCCCCTTACATTGACTGCGCTGTAGAGCTGGATGGTTGCAGCGACTTCAGCGGTGCGGGCCGCAAAGTAGCGGGTCAGGGCATGGATGATGGCCATCGCCTCACAGGCTTCGATGACCCCGTCCTCGATCGACGCAGCGATGAGCTGGTCGATGTGGCCCAGCTTGGCGTCGGTTTTCAGCGAGCGCTTGAACAACTCCACGTTGTCCAGTTCCTCGGTTTTGGTCAGTGGCACGAACATGCCGCCGTACAGTCGAGCGATGAATTCCGGTAGATGAGTGGTTTTGGCTACCTGCTCCAGCTGGTGGATCTGGTCGTAGGTGAGCGGACGGCTGCCTGCGTTTTCATAAACACGGTTGTCGAACTGCTTCAGCTGCAATCCGAGGTGCGCTGCTGCACACTCCCGGCCGCCTGGGTACGCGCAAACAACGGCGCTGACAACCTGGCGCAGGGTCTCTAGAACGGTGGTCTTCATGTTCTGGTTTCTTCCTTGGGCCAGGGTGGCTACTTTTCGATATCGCCGATCTTGATACCGAGCAAAACGGCGGCGCGGTGTGCCTCTCCGAATCGGCCTTTCTTGCGGCCGTTGAGGAGGTCGCTGACCAGGTTCTTGTTGAGGTTGTGCGTGCGACTGAACTCGGCGATGGAGATGCCGGCTCGATCGAGCTTTTCGCGTGCTTGATCCAACGTTAGGGGGGCGGGCATAGTGTTCATCTGTGTTCAAACGTGTTCATGTAGCGGTGATGATGGTTCAATAATTTGGACCAGTCAATGCCTAAGGTTTAAAAAAATGGCCATCGGCGATCGGCTGAAGGAAGAGAGGTCGCGTCTGGGCTTAAGTCAGACGGACCTGGCGACTGTGGGAGGCGTGGGTAAAACCACGCAGATCAACTATGAGAAGGGCGAACGAAGCCCGGATGCTACGTACTTGTCGGCTGTGGCCGATAAGGGCGTGGATGTGCTCTACGTGGTCACTGGCGAGAAAAAGCCACAGGGCTCAGGCAGCCTTACAGCAGACGAAGCATTACTTGTTGAGCGCTATCGGAGCATGACCTCGGAAGCCAAGGCGACGGTTAACTCTGTCAGTGAAGCCCTGGCTACCTTCCACAAGTAGCAAGCGAGCTTTAAGCGGGCGCCGGCCCATACTTCTCTGGCGTTCGCAGGCCGGCGGCTGCGGGGGCGTGGAATCCATGGAATGAATTTCTTCAAGCGTGCTCTGGCACAAGGCGCTGCGGCAGCCGTTATCGTTTTGACGGCGGGGAATGTCTGGGCTGGCGAGTTCAGCGATAAGGTTGAGCGGATTTTTTCATCTTCTGTTATCGCATCCGCAGAAGGGTCGGAGTCGGCCGGTAAAATTGTGTTCAAAGTCCCCGATCGGCAGCCCGATTATTTTGAAACTGGTGACAAGGCGAACAAGGTGTTTGCCATTGAGTCAGTGCGTCTGTTCCGCGACATGCCAGGACTGGACCGCCTCACCATTACCATACCTCGGTCGCACACAGCGCAGACTTTAGACGTGAGTCGATCGCAGGTCGAGAAGCACTACGAAGTCAGTCTTTCTGAACTGAAAGCAGACCCCAGTGCTTGGCGAGAGCAGTTCATTCAACCCAATGACAACCGAGAATCTCGCGCCGAGTTCGTGCAGGAATTTGTCACTCAGAAATGAACCCGACGGGTCTCCCTGGGGTTTCACGAAGAGTAAACAAGTTGAAGTCCCACGCTGATGGCATACGGCCATCAGTTAGGGCTGGTGGCACGCGCCTGTATGCAGAAAATAGGTGACTCCCGAGCGTTAAGTCCGGTGCCATGGTGGTGCCGAGCGCTCGTAACGGAGTATCTATGCTGGATCGCAAGAGCCCAACTTTGAAGGACGTGTTTCGTTTTGTGTGGCTGTTCTGCCGCAGGAAGCCCGAACAGAGACGACAAATCACGATGATTCTCGAGGCCTTCGAGCAGCAAGATAACTCCTAAAGCGTCCGTGGCCTCCGGCTGAGCTCAGGGGCCATTTACTTCCCGTCTGCTTCCTGGATCTTCTTCCAGGACAGATCAGCGGCTTTTTGGGCAGCTTCCTTGGTTGAGTAAACACGCTTAATACGTTTGGGCGTTGTTGATTCTCCCGCTACTACCGACACCTCTTTGCCCGTGGCGTTGTCCTTGTAGAACGCCACCACCCCCGTATACACGCCGTTTTTTGGCTCTTCATAGAGGCCGTCCACGGTGTCCTCTGGCAGCTTGCTTTCCAGCTCCAGGCTGGTGGTGAATCCGCCGTCAGCCGTGAGGCTGTGCTGCACGTTCCCGCCGTACCAGACAATGGCGCCGATTTCCGCTTTGATCCCGTGCAGGCTGTAGGTCAACTCCGGGATGAGGTCGGCGCGGCCCTTGGCCAAGTTGTAGCTGAGCGTTGCACTGCCGCGTTGCAGGCGATTGAGTTCCGAGCGGGCAGCCCGTAGGGCTGAGTCACGATCGCTGTACGTGTGGCGCAACTCCTTGATCTTGTCGCCGCCGCCGGCAATCGCCTCCTGCTTTTTGGTGCTACCCACGTCGTAGTAGAAGGCCTTCACTCCGTCGTAGCTGTCCCGATCGGCCTGCAGGAAACGATGGCCATCGCCATCGGCCCGAGTCAGCGTTACATGAGGAAGGACCAGTCCGCTGGGGGTTTTGCCCCCGCCAGCTGGCAGACACAGCAGCTTCCCGGCTTTGACCGTGATGACCGCGTCGTGCAGCTCGCCAAGCCGCGTCAGTAGATTCGCGTCGGATTCGTTGGCCTGGTCCAGGTGTTTCACCGCGCGTTCAGCCACTGCCGGCGCGATGTTGGTATTGAGTCCGCTGGCACTGGCAATGTCGGCCAGCACCTGGCCAAGCGTGGTGCTGTTCCAGCTGCGCTCGCGCTTTGTCTTCAAGCCCTTGCCCAGATTGGCGGAGCGTGCACGGATGTTGAGCGTATCGGGCGACCCGCTGTGCTCGGTTTCGTCGACGGTGTATGTGCCTTTGTCGACCAGGCCTGTGTCGCTCCAGCCCAGCCACAGGCGAATGGTCGCGCCCTTGGGTGGTATCTCCAGCAGACCGTCGTGATCGCTCAGGCTCAGGCTGAACTGATCTGCCTCAATACCACGGTTGTCTGTCAGCTGCAGGGAGATCAATCGGGGGCTGATGAGCTTGGCGATGTCCTTCCCATCGACTGTCAGCCGGAAAGCTGGAGCCGGGTATGCTGCATCGCGTTTGAGCGCGGCCCGGGCTTCCCGCATGACTGAGGCAACGCGTTGTTCTTCTTCCGTCACAATAGCTGCCTCAGGATTCGGGAATTACGATTAGCCGTGCCTTCTTGGAGGTCCACACGGCCCTCATCCGTTCTCTGCAGGGAAAGGGTGAAGTCGATACGGCGTGGGATGCCGTCCTGGAAGAACAGTGTTTGTCCTTCGCTCAGGCTCTCGATGACGTACAAACCGCGCATGCGGCCTGTGCCGTCGACCATCGGCCAGGCCTTGCCCGTGTTAGCCATCCCCCTGAGTTCATCCAGGCAGGTGATGTCGCCCGCCAGCTCGGGGAGCAACACACCTGGGAGGGTCACGCTGTCATCGCCGCGGCCAACAAACTGCCGGGCTGGCTGCGCACCTACCCGGTTGCTGCTAGCGTGACGCCAATCGGTTTGCCGATTCATCTCTTGGTAGGCCAGGGTGTCGAGGCTGAATACGAACATGCCCAAGGCAAGCATCATGGTTGGTTACTCCTGGTCGTACAGACTGCTGCGCCGGCGGGCGGATTTCTCGCGGTCGCGGCGGTCCAGTTCCTGCCCTACGGCCCGCGCGATGGCCTGTGCGTCCATGCCGACCGGCGCGGGGATTGTGATGTGGTAGGTGTCATGGCTGTCGTTTACCACTGGCGGGGCGGCACCGATCGGCGGGCGGTTGTCCATGGTGATGCCGCCGGAGGCCGAGACGGCTGGGTTGTTCGCCAGCTCCGGTACCGCTGCTTGCAGGTCAAAGCTTCCAGCTTGAGAAAGCTGGCGACCCATGCGGGTGACTGCGTCGATTGGCGCTTTTGCGCCGGCATCGAGGCCGAGGGCCAGGCCCTCAGTCGTGAACCCGCCGAGCTCTGCAAACACCCGAGATGGACTGTGGATTCCAAGCTTTTCCTTGAACCAACCGATGGTTGAGTCGCCGAGCGAACTGATAGTTTCCTTGATCTGCCCTAGGCCGCCCACCAGGCCATTGACCAGGCCGCTGACGATCATCCCGCCGAATCCGGTGAACCGGGCTGGCAGGTCCACGCCCAGGTAGCTCAATACCGCGGCAAATGCCTGGTAAATCAGACCGATCGGACTGAAATTTCGGAGTGTATTTACGATCCCTTCGAGGCCGGAACTGAAACCAGACCGAATTTCACTCCAGGTAGTAGCGAAGTAGACCTTCACTTGGTCCCAGTTGCGATAGAGCAGGTAGGCAGCACCGGCAAGTATTGCCACGACCGCGGCGATGGCGATCGCCACCGGGTTGGCCGAAAGCCCCCACAAGGCAATGCTCACGGCCCTTATTGCCGTCAGCAACCCGCCGCCGAGCGTGGCGGCAAGTTTGCCAAGCACCGGAAGCATAGAGGCCCCTTTGATGCTGAACAGCGTCATGCCGTAGCGAACCATCGCAAATGGACCCAACATGCTGGCCAGCGCAACGGTAAGCGCACCCATGCCTGCAATAAGCACTGCCAGCGCCGCAGCCCCTTTGGCTATGCCGGATGCAAGTTCAGGGTTGGCTTCGATCCAGGTGCGTACTGTGCCGACGACTTCGTTTACGGTTTGCACCATTTCACGCAGGGGGCCGTTTTGACCCTCCATCAGGGAGCCAATCAGTGCACCCCAGCTACCGGTGAGTCTGTCCAGATCTCCCGACAGGTTGTCGCGGAAAGTCTTCCCCATCTTTTCGGCCGCGCCGGTGGTATCGCCCAATGTGGACTGAGTCTCCGCCAGAGCCTGCAGGAATTTCGGGATTTGATCGATAGCCAGGTCTTCTATTGGGGTGCCGAACAGGGCGATGGCTGCATTGGAACGCTCGGCCGGATCTTTGATGCGCAGCAGCGCTTGTGCGGTTTTCTGCAGTGCCTGGCGGGCATCGTCACCACCTTTGGCGACAGCCGTTGACATTTTCCCTGCGCTGAGACCGATCGACGCATAGGCCTCTGTACTGGTCTTCGACATGTCTGACCCGCGGATCGAAAACTCTTTGATCGCGTCGCCGGTCTTGTCCAGGGCGAATTTGCCTTGCTTAGCCATCTTAACCAGCAGGCTCATCGCCTCAGCCCCGTCGAAGCCCATGCCCCGGAAATGCGTGGAGTATTCGTGGAGAATTTCGGGGATTTCTCCGCGCATCTGCGTCGATACCTGCTGCATGCCGGCGGCGACCAGGTCGAAGGCTTCGTCGCTGCTTTTTGCTAAGTTGTTTTGCAGCAGGATCCCGACCATCTGGATGCTCTCTGCTACGTCGATGCCCATGATCTTGGAGAGGTCCAAGGCTCTCCTGGACGCGGAATCCAGCTCTTTGTCGCCCAGGTTCCCCAAGGCGCCAAGAGTGCTCTTCGCGGCGGATACTGCTTGACCGATCTCCGCAATATCAGTGCTTTGGCCGTCAGTGCGGATGTTGCGCATGATCTGGGCGTACTGACCGGCACGCTCGGGTGAATCACCGGACTGGGCGGCGACCAGCGACCCCTGTCGAGCAAGCTCCATCTGGGGCGTCATGAGAGTTGCCCCGGCCATGCCCATACCGACGCCAGCAGCGATACCAACGGCACCGGCGCCGGCCATGCTAGTGGCCCGTCCCTGGGCTTTTTCCAGGCGGCTCTTGGCCTCCGCGACCCTGCGTTGGGTTGCGGCCAGTTGCTTTAGCTTGGCCTCTTGCTGCTCGATCGCGTGGTTGGCCTGCGTCATCTCCTGACGCATGGCGGCGTTGTGTTGGTTGAGGTTGCGCGTGCTGATGCCGGCCTCGCCGAGCCGGCGATGCAAACCCCGCAGCGCCTCCTGCTCTTCCTGCTGCCGTTGCTTCAGCGCGTTGGTGGCCCGGATGGCGGCCTGAAACTCGGCCGTCATCTGTTTGGTGGGGTTCTCGACAGCGGACATGTCCTTGCCCATCTGGCGAACCTTCGCGCGGGCCTCGTCCAGGGCCTGAGCCGTCTGGCGTGCCTGGGCGTGCTGCTGACGCCACGCGCTCACGTCCTTTTGCTGTGCGTTCAGCTCCTTGAGGCGCTCGCGGGTTGCCTTGAGCGCCTGGGCAGTTTGGTGGCCGCTCTGGTTGATCTCGCGCAGCGGGGCCGTGGCCTTGTTGACCGCGTCCAGCACCACCCTCAGCCGTAGATCATTTGCCATTGCTGCCGCTCCTAACCCGCGCTCGCTCGCGCCAATCCATCAGTTCGGTGAGGGTCAGCAGGTCCATGTCTGCTGGCCCCCAGTGGAAAACCACGGCCAGATCGGCCATGGCGTCTTCTACGCAAGCAGGGAGGCGTCCTTCTTCGTTTGCTTCTGCAGCAAAAAACCGGTGACTTTCACCCCGATGGCCACCAGATCGGCAGGGTCGAGCTGGGCCGCCTCTGGGGCGGTCAGCTGAGTAATGCGCGGCAGCAGCTTGATCAGGCTGGTGACGTCCATGTTGAGCAGCTCGGCCAGGTGAATGCCGCGAAGCTCGCCCGACGCCGGTTTGCGCAGGGTGATTTCTTTGAGCAGGTGCGAGCCACGCTTGATCGGGGTGTCCAGGCGGACAGTGTTCGGGTTGGCGGGTTCTGCGTTGGCTTCGACTTCGACCGTAGGTTGGCCGGTGGCTGGGCCCTGGGATTCGAGGTTTTCGGCGTTGTTGTCGACGGTGTCCATGGTGCTTCCTTGTGTGCAGTTGGGTTAGAGGCCGATGGCGCGGCGCTGGGCTTCGAGCATGTCGACGCCGTTGACCTTCTCGATGAAGTTCAAGAGGTCGATCTCGATGATGTCTTCGTTGTCCACGACCAGCTTGTAGTAGCTACAGGTGGTGGTGATGGAGTGCTCGGTGTCTTCACCAGGTGTGGCTTCGCCCATCTCGATGGTTTCGTGCCGGCCGCGCACCACGACCTCAACGGTGGAGACTTCGCCCGTGTCGTCGCGCTGATACGCGCCCGAGAAGCGCAGGCCGAAGGCAGCTGCACCGATGGCGCCGAACTGGCGCAACGAGACCAGGTCAAGGCCGCCCGTGGTCCATTCGAGCTGGATGCCGTCATCCGACATGCCCAGGTCGGCCTTCACGGGGCCGTTCATGCCGCCGCCGCGGTAGCTCTCCATCTTCCGGCCGAGGGGTGGCAAGGTGACGGTCTTCACTACGCCCAGGTAGCTGTTGCCGTCGTTGAACATGTTGAGGTTCTTGAGTTTGCTGGGCATACCCATGCTGGTTATCTCCGATTAGGCGTTGATGCTGCTGGCGAACTGCATCAGGTAGCTGTCTGTGATGCGCTGGCGGAAGGTCAGGTCTTCCAGCGGTGGCACCGGGGTGTAGTCGTAATCCAGCGTCAACTTGCCGGCGTACAGCGTTTCCTTGCCGTTCGCTTCCTCGGCGTACCAGCAACTGCCACCGATCAGATAGCCCGCGGTGATGAGCTCGCGGAACTTGGCGTTGATGCCTTCGATGATGTCCTTGACCAGGGTGGGGGTCATTGGCTTGTCGACGGCCCACATGTGCGCCTCGGCCATGGTGTCGGCCAGGATCTGCGCGGTGCGGGTGTAGTTCTCGAACGCGAATTGCGGATCTTCCGAGCAGGTTCGGCTGCCCCAGAAGCGGTAGCCGCTCTCATTGATGAGGGTGGTGACTTCGTTGGAGTTGAGGTAGTTGGCGTCGGTGGCCGTGTTCTGCAGGTCCCAGAACACGTCGGCACTGATACCTGTCACGCCATTGACCGGCACGTTGGACAAGGTTTTGTGCCAACCCACCTCCTGGTCGATCTTGGCCCGCAGGCCGAGGGCCCGGGCGACGGCCGAGGCTTTGGTCTGGGCGTTGGTGTCCCAGTTCTCGAAGTCAGGCCAGATCACCATGACCTCGCGGGCACCGAAGTTCTCGCGGTAGGCGACCGCTTCTTCCTTGGTCTTGCAGTTCCAGGCGCTGACGTAGCCGAAGGCGCGCAAGTCCTGGGCAATCGAGACCAGAGCAGTGGCCACGGCCAGGCTGTCCAACCCGGGAACACCGAGAATACGCGGCACCATGCCGACCTTGGCCTTGGCGGTCAGCAGCGCCTTCATGCCGGTGTATTTGCCGTCCGCCGTGGTGGTACCAACCAGAGCGCTGGTGGTTTCGGCTTCGGTTGCGCCTTCCTTGACGCGCACGACAATGACGTAGGGTTTGGTCTGGTCAGCAATGGCCTGCAGGCTTCTTTTCAGCGTGCCGGTGGTGCCGGCCTTGCCAACAGCGGCTTGCACGTTCGTGACCAGAACTGGGGTGTCCAGGGGGAAAGTGGCTGCATCAGCGTCTTCGCCGGTGCAGACCAGTCCAATAACGGCGGTGGGGATGGTGCGGATCGGGCGTGTGCCATCGGTAAGCTCGATGACCCGGACGCCGTGGAGGTAGTCGGCCATGGGAAGTGCCTGTGCAGTGGAGTGGGATACCTGCACAGGCTGCTGCACGCGCGCGCCCGAGACGAGCAAGGCGGCTTGTAGGCGGGTGCTTTACAACTGGCCGGCCAGCCAGTCCGGTGCTGCAGGGCGTTCCAGCTGCGCGGGGAACGCCTCGCTTTCAGGCCAGTCGCGAAGTGCAAGCCGGTAGGCCTGCAGCTCCTGGTATTGCTCGGGCGTCAGCGTGGTGCCACCGCCAGCCTCGACTTCGTCCCGGTGTCGCTGCACCAGGGCATCGGTCGCGGTGAGGGTCGTATCGCGCCAAAGGCGTTCGAGCTCGGCCAGTTGCTCGTCAGTAGCCGGATCGGCTGAGGCACTGACCGGGAAGCCTTGCTCGTCAGCTTTGATCACCAGGCCGATTTGCTCGCCGGCCAGCAGCTCCTGGTGCAGTTCTGCGCTGATCTCAACGAGCTCATCAGCGGCCGGCAGTCTGCAGTCTGGGTTAGCAACTGCAACGAGCGGCGCGATCTGGTCGTCGCCCTCGGCCTGCCATTCCGGGTCAGGTACCAGGATCTCACGTGGGCCAAACCATTCTTCGAAGTAGAAGCCGCCATCGATGGCACGGTAGAAAATTCTCATGCTCTGCCCTCCGCCTGCCACATCACCGTGACGTAGTCCGTGTCAGATCCGCCCAGACGCCGGCTGGCCAGGGTGAATCCGGTGTTGTCGAGCGCCACGATGCTGGCCTGTATCTCGGTCTTGTTTTCGGTGCTGGGGTTCACATCGGCGGTCGATGTCATGCCCCCGAGCGTAACTACGGGGTTTTCCGCAAAGGCAGCGGGGAAGGTGACCCGCTGCTCCATGATGTTGGTCATGATCGGCGCCACGCCGCGCTGGCGGACAGTACCGGTGTCAGCACATCGCCACCAGGCCGGATTGCCAAAGGCAGCCGTGTTCTTTGGTCGGTTGACCTCGGTCCAGATGCGCCCCAGGTCCAGCGTTCCCGCCTGCGCCCGCAGGTGGTCGGTCGCCCATCCCAGGTAGATCTTGGTGTTGCTCTGGTTGGTACCGCCGCCCTGTTGAACCGGGGTGTAGCCCAGGTTCGGCTGCTTGGTGTCCAGAAAGCCGTTCACCTCGACTTTCGTGTAGGCATCGCCGATGCCGTAGCCGGCCAGAGTAATCGCGTTGTTGGCCTTCTTCGACAACAGCCAGTCGATATCGGCCTGGGTGTAGGCATCCTGGATGCCGTAGCCGGCGAGCGTGGTGGGGTTCCAGCCCTGCACCACCTGCCCGCGGACGTTGACCTGAACCTTGGTGTAGGTACCGGCGGCAACACCGGTCGGCTCGTCGACGTGCTGTCGCAGATCCTCCACAACCAGGCGGACGTGCAGCTCTGTCGCCATCACGGCCGCCGGGTCGATGATCAGGGCGATGTCCTCGGCATTGCTGACATCGAGCATGATGCGGATCAGCAGCACCCGGCCGGTCCCGCTGGAGTAGGCGGGCTTCCACGTCAGGGGGTAGTTGCCGATCGCAATGACGGTACCGGTGTCGTCTTCAAGGCTGATCTCGTTGACGTGCCAGCCCCCAGCATTCGTGGGAATCGCCATTTCGGCGATCACCACTGAGCCATCTTCCACCGGTGCATACAACTTGTTCAGAGGCGCGTTGTAAACCTCGTGCACCAGGACAGTTTGCTCCTCGGTCGGCGGCTCCTCCAGGGGGTTGCCGTCACCGACAGCCATCCTGGTGATCAACAGGGGCTGATTCAGCAAGGCAGCCTGGGCGAGCTTCGTCCGCCCGGCGGGCGTCAAAATGCAGAAGTATTCAGACATGGCGCCTCTCGCTATGCAATGGAGTATTCATCAACCAGCGCCGCTACCAGCGCCTGCAACTGCTGCCTGGTGATGGCGTTCGCCAGCAGCGATTCGCCGAAGGTGTAGAGGTCGCCGATCTTCGAATTGCGCAGGCCTCGGTTGCTGACGTGGTAGCCGAGCTCCAGGTAAGCCGTTTCGTCCGGAGGAGTGAATGCCGTGGTGTTGATCGCCGAACTAAATACATCGGCCTGGTTGATGGACATCGACATCCTGCGGGTTGAACTGTCGAAGTCGAGCACGATGACCATCCATGGACCAGCAGGCGGGTCCATGGTGACGACATAGTTGTCACTGGCGCCGATGTTGAACTTGCCAGCACCGGCCGGGTTCTCGTAGAGGACTCCGTAGTGACGGAGTACCCGGCGGATGTAGGTCTCGCCGTTGAATCCGCACAGCACGTTGGTCAGGTAGTTGCCCTCGCGGTCCAGGTCATCCAGGTTGAGCACTAGGACTTGGGTATACGACGGCGTCAAACTGCCCACCGGCAGGGCGAGGCCGGCAATCGCGCCTTGGCCCCCTGAGGCGGCAGGGCCGGAGCCCAATGCCTTCATGCCATTGACCGTGGTGATCTCGAAGCGATCAGCGTTCAG
>Ga0105243_10000758_pt1 | contig 30992 bp, 23 predicted proteins | sample KBSM34metaG_FD_81525 | JGI IMG/M metagenome (GOLD analysis project Ga0105243, IMG submission 81525) | Miscanthus rhizosphere microbial communities from Kellogg Biological Station, Michigan, USA - KBS M3-4 metaG | ecosystem: Host-associated > Plants > Roots > Rhizosphere > Soil | place... | reverse complement strand
GGCGGCACCGAGAACAGGATCACCACCGGGTCGCGGTAGCTCTCGAACTGGAACGCCAGGGCCAGGTAGACGATCAGGATCGAGAACAGCAGCAGGCCGACGAACCCCCCCGATTCCTGGATGAACTGCCGTGATTCGCCGGCGTAGTCGCTGGAGTAACCGGATGGCGCCACCTGTTCCAGAATGCCCTTGAGCCGGGCCAGCAACTCGCCCTGGGACACGCCGCTGACCCCGGACAGGGTCGCCGAGTTGAGCTGCTGGAAGTGGTTGACCGACTCAGGCTCGGTGGAGGTTTCGATATGGGCCACGGTGCGCGCTGCAATCATCGCCCCCGACGGGGTACGGATGTAGTAGTCGAGGATCTGTTCGGGGTTCAGCCGGTCTACCTGCAGCACCTGGGGGATCACCTTGTAGGAGCGCCCGGCGGTGGAGAAGTAGTTCACGTAGTTGCCCCCCAGGGCCGCCGAGAGCGCGGCGCCGACGTCGGCCTGGGTCATGCCCAGGGCGGCGATCTTTTCCCGGTCCACCACCAGCTTGGCCTGGGGCTTGTCGAGCTTGAGGTCCAGGTCGGAAAACCAGAATAGCTGCTGCTTGGTGGCCTCGGCCAGTACCGCCTGGGCCACCTCGTTGAGGTTGGCCACCGACTCGGTGGTGCTGATCACGAACTGCACCGGCAGGCCCTGGGCGCCGGGCAGCGAGGGCAGGGGGAAGGCGGCGATGGTGGCGCCGGGCACCTGGTTCCACTTCTGTTGCAGGTCGAGGATCAACTGCGCCTGGGAGCGGTCACGATCCTCCCAGGACTTGAGCAGCACCCCGCCCAGGCCCTGGTTCAGCGAGGGCAGGCCGGTGAGCTGGAACATCTGCAGGTACTCGGGCTCCTTGTTGGCGATCTGGAACGCCTGGTCGGCAATCCACTCCATCTGCTGCGGCGAGGCGGTGGGCGCGCCCTTGATCTGCATGAACACCAGGCCCTGGTCCTCGGTGGGCGACAGCTCGCTCTTGGCGGTCAGGCCACTGGCGGCCACCAGCACGAACAGCAGGAAGCCGAAGGTCACCAGCACCGGCCAGCTATCCAGCCCGGCCGCCAGCACCCGGTGGTAGCGCCCCCGCAGCCAGTCGAAGTAGCGGTCCAGGCGCTTGGCGAACCGGCCTTCCTCCTGGCCGCTCTTGAACAGCCGCGAGGTCATCATTGGCGACAGGGTCAGGGCGATCACCGCCGACACCGTCACTGCGCCGGCCAGGGAAAAACAGAACTCCTTGAACAGCGCCCCGGTCAGGCCGCTGCGCAGGCCGATGGGCACGTAGGCGGCGATCAGCACCACGGTCATGGCGATGATCGGGCCGCCCAGCTCGCGGGCCGCCAGCAGCGCCGCCTCCAGTACGCCGCGGCCTTGCTCCTTGATATGCCGGTCGACGTTTTCCACCACGATGATGGCGTCGTCCACCACAAGACCGATGGCCAGCACCAGGGCCAGCAGGGTCAGCAGGTTGATGGAATAACCCAGCAGGTACATGACGAAGAAGGTGCCCACCAGCGACAGCGGGATCGCCACCAGCGGCACGATCACCGCACGGAACGAACCGAGGAACAGGTAGATCACCACCGAGACGATGATCATGGCTTCCACCAGGGTCTTCACCACCTCGAAGATCGAGGTGTTGATGAAGGCCGTGGAGTCGTAGACGATCTCGCCGCGCACCCCGGCCGGCAGTTGCGATTGCAGTTCGGGGAAGGCTTTGCGCACGTTGTCGGCGACGTTGAGGATGTTGGCGGTGGGCGCTGCCTTGATGCCGATGAACACCGAGCGCTTGCCGGAGAAAGCCACGCTGCTGTCGTAGTTTTCCGCCCCCAGGGTGACGTTGCCCAGGTCCTCCAGGTACACCAGGGCGTCACCGTTGTGCTTGACCACCAGGCGCTTGAATTCGTCCACCGTGTGCAGGTCGGTGCCGGCGGTGAGGTCCACGGTGATCATCTGCCCCTTGGTGGAGCCCACGGCGGACAGGTAGTTGTTGTTGCCCAGGGCCGTGGCCACGTCCTGGGCGGTGACGTTGTGGGCCGCCAGCTTGTCCGGGTCGAGCCAGGCCCGCAGGGCGAACTGGCGGCCGCCGAGGATCTCTGCGGTCTGTACGCCTTCCAGGGAATCGAGCTTGGGCTTGACCACCCGCACCAGGTAGTCGGTGATGTTGTTGGTGGCCAGGGTGTCGCTGTAGAACCCCAGGTACATGGCGTCGGTGGTCTGGCCCACCGCTACCGTCAGCACCGGTTCCTGGGACTGGGCCGGCAACTGGTTCTTCACCGAGTTGACCTGGGTGTTGATCTCGGTCAGCGCCTTGCTGGAGTCGTAGTTCAGGCGCAGGGTTGCGGTAATGGTGGAGAGCCCGGTGATGCTGGTGGACGACAGATAGTCGATGCCCTGGGCCTGGGCGATGGCGGCCTCCAGGGGCTGGGTAATGAAACCGGCCACGGTGGCGGCGTCGGCCCCGTAGTAATAGGTGCTGATGGTGACCACGGTGTTTTCCGTGCGCGGCCACTGGTTCACCGGCAGCTCGAAGATCGAGCGCAGGCCCAGGATCAGGATGAACAGCGAGACCACCACGGCCCAGACCGGGCGCTTGATAAAGGTATCGGTGAAGTTCATGGCGGGCCCTAGTGCTCTTGCGGCGTCGGCGAAGGATCGTTGCGCGGCGCGTGGCTGTTGTCGACTTTCACCGGCGAGCCGTTCTTGAGTTTCATCTGGCCGCTGGTGATCACCAGGTCGCCTTCCTTGACCCCTGACAGCACCGCCACCTGGTCGCCACGGTTGGGGCCGGTTTCGATGAAGGTCTGCTGCGCGGTGAGCACCGCATCGCCCTGGTCGTTGTTCTTCTGGCTGGCGATGAACACCGTGGTGCCGTAGGGGTTATAGGTGACCGCGGTCTGGGGCAGGGTCAGGTAACGCTGGGTGCCGCCGGAGGCCACCACGGCCCGGGCGAACATGCCGGGCACCAGGCTGCGCTTGGGGTTGTCGATGGTGGCTTCCACCGTGACGTTGCGGGTGTTGGGGTCGAACTGGGTGTCGATGGAGCTGACCCGGCCGGTGAACGTCTGTTTGGGCAGGCCGTCGGCGCTGACCGTGACGCTCTGGCCCAGGGCCACCTGCTGCACCTGGGCCTGGGGCACGTTGAAGTCGATGTAGATCGGGTCGAAGGTCTGCAGGTTGGCGATCTTGTCCCCCGGGTTGAGGTATTGCCCGGGGTTGACCGCGGTGATGCCGATGCGCCCGGCAAAGGGCGCGCGGATGCTCTTCTTCGCCACCAGCGCGCGCTGCTGTTCGGCAGCGGCCAGCTTGGCCTTGAGGTCGGCTTCGTCGGCCTCGACCAGGGCCTGGGACACCGCGCTCACCTTCAGTTGCGCCCGGTCGCGCTTGAGCACCGTGCCGGCCAGGGCCGCGGTGGCTTCCAGGGAGTGCAGCTGGGCGATGTCGGAATCGGCATTCAACTGCACCAGCAGGTCGCCGGCGGCCACTTCCTGGCCGGGCTTGAAGCCGATGCTGCGCACGATGCCGCCGACCTCGGTGGTCACGTCCACTCCGCGCACGGTCTTCATCGAGCCCACCGCGGAGACGCTGGGCTGCCACTCTTCGTACTGGGCCTTGATGGCGGTAACCACCGCGGGCGGCAGGGGCACCTTGGCCTGGGCGATCAGCTTGGAGATCTGCGCGAACTTGACCCCGCCGATCACCGCGACGATCAGCAGCACCACGCCGAGCATGATCAGCATCGGCCGCAGCAGCCGGCGCTTGCGCGGTGCCTGGGGGACCGTGCCGGGGTGCGCAGGGGAGGGGCTGGAGTGGACATCGGCCATGGCGGATCTCACTTAAGGCAAGGGTGCAGGTCGAGTGGACGGCGCGGCGGCTGCCGGCCCCTGGAGCCGGCCCGGCTGGGCGGCTTGAGCCTGTTCGCGGTGCTGGGCGGCGGGCGGCGGGTACATCTCCTTGAGCGACGGCCAGCCGAAACGATCGGGGCTGCCGAGGCTGTCGGGGGCGACATCCTGGCGCTGCCACCAGCCGCCCCCCAGGGCCTGGAACAGCGCCGTGGTGTCGCTGTAGCGGGCGGCCTGGGCCCGCACCCGGCTGACAATCGCGTTCTGGTAGGTCTGCTGCGCGGTCAGCAGGTTCAGGTAGCCCACCGCGCCCAGGCGGTACTGGGCCTGGGCCAGGTCCAGGCTCTGGCGCGCGGCGGTCTCGGCCAGCACTTGCTGTTGCAGGGCCTCGGCGTCGGCCTGCAGGGCACGCAGGGCATTGGCTACGTCCTGGAAGGCGGTGATCACCGTGCCGCGATAGCGCGCTGCGGCCTGCTCATAGGCGGCCACCGCGGCGCGCTTGCGATGCTCCAGGGCGCCGGCGTCGAACAGCGGCTGGGCGATGGAGCCGGCCAGGCTCCAGACCCCGGTGCCGGAGGAAAACAGTTTGGTGCCCGCCAGCGCCGTGGAGCCCAGGGAACCGGTAATGCTGAACTGCGGCAACTGGTTGGCGATGGCCACGCCGATATCGGCGCTGGCCTGATGCAACTGGGCCTCGGCGGAACGCACGTCGGGCCGCTGCTCGACGATGGCCGAAGGCAGGCTCAGGGGCAGTTCCTCGGGCAGGTGCAGGGAGGCCAGCTGGAAGTGTTCGCCACGGTCCTGGCTGGGGAAGCGACCCAGGTAGGCCTGCAACTGGTTGCGGGTCTGGGCCAGCTGTTTCTGCAAGGGCGGCAGGGTGGCGCGGGTCTGGGCCAGGGTCGCTTGCTGGGTCAGCAGATCGCTGTCGCCGATGGCACCCAGTCGACGCTGGGCCTGCAGCAGGTCGAGCTGGTCGCTCTGCAGGCGAATCACGGTTTCGGTGGCGGCGATCTGGTCACGGATCGAGGCCAGGCTGATGGCGGTGTTCACCAGGTTGGCGGTGAGGGTCAGGTAGGTCGCCTCCAGCTGGTAGCGCTGGTAGTCGGCCTGGGCACCGCTGGCCTCGATCTGCCGGCGGGTACCGCCAAACACGTCGGGGGCGTAGGACACACTCAGGGACGCCGAGTTGACCGTGAAGATCTGCGCCGCAGAGCCCCCGGCCGCTGCCGCACCGCCGCTGGAGCCCAGGGCGCTGGCGGCGGACACCTTCTCGCGGGTTTTCGAGGCCGAGGCGCTGAGGGAGGGAAACAGCGACGCCTGTTCGGCGTACAGCAGTTCATTGGCCTGGCGCAGCGCGGCCTGGGCGGCGTCGATATCCGGGTTGGCCTGCAGCGCTTCCTGCACCAGGGCATCGAGTGGCGGCGAGCGGAACAGCGTCCACCACTGCCCGGGAATGTCCATGCCGTTCACCAGTCGCTGCGCCGCGCCACCGGCGGCGACCCCCGCCGTGACGGTGCCGGGCGGCAGGGGCGTGGCGCTGTAGCCAGCGTCCCGGCTCAGTTCCGGGCGGCTGAAATCCGGCCCCACGGCGCAGCTGGCGAGGGCTGCGATGCAGATCAGGTTCAGGGACGAGCGGGCAAGCGACAGAAGAGACAGGTGCCCAGAGGATTTTCGACCGGTACCTTCGTCCCTGTGAGGACGCCGGCCGCCAGTGGCTACAGGCAGCAGCTGTGGCTTGTTCATATTCTCTCTAATTGAGCAATCAGTGAGTGAGTTCAACAGGAATATGGAGAGCGGCGCGACGGCAGGGCAGGCACCCCCTCAAGCGCTGGGCTGCGCGAGGTGTAATGAACGTTAATGGATGAGTCGGCTAACCGCCAATAGATGAAATCTTGTGCCGGAAGGTGATCGGTGGGGCTTGGGCTATCCCATTTGCCGCGGGGGAGCGGCAAATGGGTATTGCGTGCTGGAGCAGGTGTCTGGGTCAAGCTACCAGTGATCGAACAGCTGTTTGACCTGCATCGGCGCAGTACAGCGCAGCAGGGCCTGGCGAAACCGCGGGTTGGTAAACAGCCGGGCGGTGTCGGCCAGCAGGTCCAGGTGCTGCTGATCGGCGGGAGCGGGCACCAGCAGCACCAGGATATCGCTGACCGGCTGCTGGTCCGGGGCGGCAAAGGCCATGGCGGTCTGCGGCCGCAGGTACAACGCATGAATGCGATCGAGCTCGGCGAGTCGCGCGTGGGGCACCGCGACCCCTTCACCGATGGCGGTACTGGCGGCCAGCTCCCGGCGCCACAGGCTGGCGGCCACCCACTCCGCCGGCAGTTGCCGGGTCTCTTGCAGGTGCTGGCCGACCTGCTCGAACAGGCGCTGCTTGTTCGTGACATTGACCGCCAGGAGGATGTCTTCGACCTGCAGATAGCGGGCGACTTTGCTCATGGGCTTCTCCGGGAGCTTCAGGCTTGGCTTGCAGGCTATTGAAGCGCATTTGCCAGGTGCCGGGAGGGGCGGGCGGGCAGTCTTTACGAACTCTTTAGATCGCCAGCCGCCGGCCCGCTGCCGCCAGGCGCCTGTTGCCCGGCGCCTCGAAGTCTGGCTCGACAGCGGTATCCGCAGCGGGCAGGAGGTGATCAAGTCCCTGGCGCTGGCCCTGTGTGGCCACACCGATGTGCAGCCGCCGCGGCCAACCTCTCATAGGGCCTCCAGGAAAGCCTTCAGTGCCTTCAGTTCGGTCCGGTCCAGCTCCAATACCTTCAATTGCGCCGACGTCACGGGAAACAGCGGGTCTTGCAGCTGCCCCTCCTTGGGTACGGGCCTGGGCATGCCTGCGTTGTAGAACAACAGCACCTGATCGAGGCTGCTGGCCAGCCCGTTGTGAAACCAGGGGCCGGTATGGCTCACCAGCCGCAGTGAAGGTGTGCGCATGCGCCCGACATCCTGCGCCAGCCCGGTGACTTCATAGCGCCCGAGGTCTTCGCGCAGGCGCCCATAGAAGGTCAGGCCTGCATTGTGGAAGCGATCGTCCTGCATCCCCGGGCCGAAGTGGCAGTTCATGCAGCGTGCCTTGGTGCGAAACAGGTGCAGCCCCTGCAATTGCTGGTCGCTGAGCGCCTTCGCCTGCCCCCGTAGAAAACGCTCGAAGGGGGTGCGTTGGGCAACCCGCAGCAGGCCACGCTGATAAGTCGCCAATGCCGCCGCCACTTGCTCGGCACCCAGCGCCTGTCCGGGAAATACCTGGGCGAACTGTGCCGGGTAGTCCGTGGTGTCACGCAGCCGGGCCACCAGTTCCGCGACACTGAAGGCCATCTCCTTGGGGTCGACGACCGGCATCAGGGCCTGCATCTCCAGGCTGTCGGCGCGCCCGTCCCAGAACAGGCTCTTGGCCAGGCCGCTGGCCACCAGGCTCGGTGCATTGCGCCGGCCCGCGGCACGGTCATGCCCGAACGAAACCCGACGCCCATCGGCGAACCCCAGGTCCGGTTCATGGCAGGAGGCGCAGGCAATCTGCCCCGAACGCGACAGGCGCGGGTCGAAGAACAGCCGGCGGCCCAGATCGGCCTTCTGCTGCGTGTAGGGGTTGTACGCCGGGGACGGCGCCCGCTCGGGCAAGGGGCCCAGCTCTTGCCAGGCCACGCCGGCATCCACCTGCGGCGCCGGCCACTGCGCGGGGGGGCGGCTGTACAACTCGCGCAGGCAAGACGGTTCGCTCGTGGCGCAGGCCAGCACGTGCTGCGGGCCAATCACCAGCACCATGCCGAGCATGACCTGCAGGCTCTTCAGGAACCGGCGCATTTCAGAACGCGTATCCGACTTCGAGCCAGTACTGGCGGCCCACCTCATAGGTCGAGACCGAGTTGCTGTTGACCGTCTGGTTGGCATTGACCGACTTCTTGTCGAGCACGTTGAACACGTCGACATTGATGAACACGTTCTGGTCCCTGGCGGTGGGAATACGCCAGCCCAGGCGCGTGTCCCAGGTCAGCGCCGCCTGGAATTTCTGTTCCTCCCAGACATCCACCGAGGTGCCCATGTAGTCCACATTGCGCCCCGTGTCGCCAATGCGCTTGTAGCCGGCGCGGTAGCGCCAGAAGTTGCTCCACTGCAGATTGGCCTGGGGGATCTCGGTGATGGTCGTCAGGCGGGCCGTCCAGGGCCGGTTGAAGTTGCTGGCCGGGCGGTCGTCATAATTGATGAAGCTGCCCTGGTACTGGATGACGCTGTTCTGGTAGTACAGGTTCTCGGCGGCGACGTAGGTCGGTGCGGAGGCCTTGCTGTCGGTCCAGTTGAGCGCCAGTTGCCCGCCGGTCTGGGTGCCCAGCAGTGTCCAGCGCTGCAACGGTGTCACCGTCAGGGTGTAGGTGTCGGTCTCGCTCTTGCCGTCGTTGGTGTAGGTGGTGTAGTTGCTCGCCAGCGTCGGGTCCGTGGAGGGCTCGCCCAAGGTCTTGCCGGACACCTGAACCACCTGGTCGCGCCCCTTGCGATTGACATACTTGAGGGCATATTCGACCCCGGCCCATTGCTGCACCACGCCCAGCATCAGCTCGTCGTCGTAGGGGATGTCCAGCTGATTGAAGCGCACCTGGTTGGCCGCGTTGGATTTGACCACCCAGGGTTTGTCCAGGCTGTCGCGGGTTTCGTTGAAGCGCAGGCGGTTGCGCCCGTCCTGCAGTTGCCAGCTGCTGACGCTGCGCCCGTAGTAACGGTTGACGCCGGCATTGAGCAAGGTGGTGCGGTCACCGAACAGGTCATATTCCAGGGAGAAGCGCGGCGCCCAGGTGGTCTTGTCCATGTAGTCGTCGCTGTCCACGCGCACGCCCGGGCGCAAGGTCAGTTGGCCGAGGGTGATCTCGTCCTGCAGCCAGCTGCCCCAGGAGGTGGTGGTGAAGTCGAATTCGCCAGTGGCATAGCGGGTGCGGCTTTTCATGTACTGGCCCGCCCAGCCGTTCAGGGTCTGGCCGATGTTGCAGGCGACGCTGTCGGTAACCCCGGCGCCGTTGGTGCAGGTAGTGGTGGCCGCGGGGGTGACATAGGTGCTGCTGTCGGTCAGGCGCTCGTAGCGCACGTACTGGCGGGAGAACTCCAGGCCGGTCTGCGGGCGGTGAGTCATGCCCAGCCAGTCGACGCTGCGCCAGTCGGCATTGAGCTTGTACTGCCAGGTACGCTGCTGCTGCTCGATATCACCCCAACCGCCTTCAAGGGTATTGGAGGTGGCCTTGTTGCCGATGCCCCAGTCCTTGGTGGCCGACTTGCGCCAGGTCCAGTAATCGGCGGAGTCGGATTGGCGGCTCTGTTCCTGGCCGCTCCACGCCAGGTTCTGTTCGACGCGCGCCAGGTCGCCATCCCAGACGGTGCGCAGGTTCACTTGGGTGCCGCCGGCCTTGTTGTCATAACCCGAGTTGGCCACGTTGGCACGGAAGTAGTGACTCTCCTCGGGGGCATGGGTCACGCTGGTCTCAACAGTGAGTTGATCGCTGGCTTTCCATACCGACTTGAGGAAGTAGTTGTCGATGCGCCGTTGCTGCTTCTCCTCGTGAAAGCCCATCTCCTCGACATTGTTGTAGGAGTAGAAACCCAGGGGGATGGTCGAGCGCTTCTGGCTGAAGCTGCCAAGCAGGCCGAAATTGTCGGTCAGGTGGCCCTGCAGCGTGCCACGAACGGTGACCTTGTCGAACTTGGGCTGCTCGTCGGGAGAGCCCGAGTTTTCCATGCGTTGTTCTTCGCTTTCGTCGACGTGATATTGGGTCCAGGCGGAGCGGGTGGTCTGCACCGAGAATTTGCCGTGCAGCGCCTGGGTCGGTGCACGGGTCTGTGCATCGATGACGCCACCGTTGAAGCCGCCATAGGCCGCTGGCACGTTGCTGTCCAGGACCGTGATGTTCTCCAGCAGGTCGGTGTCCAGTGCCAGGCCCTGGCTGCGCCCCGGTACCGCGTCCAGCAATTGCACCCGGTATTCGGCCGGATCGATGTCATTGTTCATGTTGATGCCATCGACCAGGAAGGCATTCTGGTAGAACTGCGCCCCGTTGATGCTGATGTTGGCCGGGCCGATTTCGCCAGGGGTCTTGCTGCTCAGCTGAGCGTCGTCGAACTGCACGTTGGGATGGCTGCGCAACAGGCTGGTGATGTCGCCATTGCCCGCCGGCATTGCTTCGATCGTCGCGCGGTCCACTCGGGTTTCACCCTGGGGCAGCGAGAACTCGCCAGGCACCTTGGTATTGCCCAGGCGGACCGGGTCGGTACGCGGGCGAGTCGCCCGTTGCACCATCAGCGCGTCGTCACCGATGTAGATCCACTCCAGCTGGCTGCCCTTGAGCAGTTTCGCCAGCGCCTGCTCGGCGCTCAGTTCGCCCTGCACCGCCGGAGCGTTCAGGTTGAGCAGCAGTTGGCTCTCGACGCTGATCTGCAGGCCGGTCTGCTGTGCCAGCGCCATCAGCGCCGTGCTTAACGGTTGGCGTGCGATGTCGATGCTATGCCGTGTCCGATGGTCACTGGCCAAGGCCGGCAGGGACACCGCCAGCCCCACTGACAGCCACAACAGCCGCGCACTGCGTCGGCAACCCTGTAGTCCCTGTTGGGGGAAAATGGACATGCTCTGGTGAACTCCCCGTTCAGTGCGAACAATACGCACATGCTAATGAGAATAATTATGATTAACTCAGCGGGGCAATAAACGAACGGCGATCGAGAACTTCCAGAAAATTTTGAAATTTATTGTTTTGCCGGCACTTGCGGCTCTTTGCGGATCAGCGTGAGGTAGGGGCCCCATTGCCGCAGATGCCCACCCAACGGAGCGATCGCCAGTTGCAGTGCGCTGACTGGCGAGCGCAGGTTCAGCGAAGCGGTGATGCGCCGCTCGCCCAGAGCAGGGTCCGTCAATAGCAGTACACCGGGGTAATAGTCCTGCAGCGCTTCAACCACCTCGGAGAGTGGCCGGTCATTGACCAGCAACTGCCACTGGCGCCAGGGGGCAACCTGGCCAGGCAATAGCCGACCGCGCTGCGGCGGGCCCTGGTCCAGGCCAAGGCGAAGGCTATCGCCCGGGCCCAGGGCCGGCACCGCGAGTTCGCCGCGCCCATCGCGAACCTGGACAGCGCCGCTCTGTACGGCTACCACCACGGCGGTGCGGCTGAGGTCCACGTCGAACGCGGTCCCTATGACCCTGACCTTGACGTCCGCAGCCTGCACCGTGAACGGGCGCGAGGCATCGTGGCTGACCTCGAAGAACGCCTGCCCCCTGAGCAGGGTGACCGCCCGCGTACTAGGTTCGAAGTCCACTCGAATAGCGCTATCGCTGCCCAGTTCAATACGGCTGCCGTCACTCAAGAGCACTTGTCGGTGCTCGCCGGCTGGGCTGGTATGGGCGGTCGGTGGTGTCGTCCCGGCCAGCAACAGCAGGCAGGCTGCCAGTGCAAGCGCCTTCAGTGCCCGCCGCGGCCTGTTGCGCCGAGCCCGGAGCGGGGTGGGCAAAGGCTGGGGCACGGGTGGTTCCAGCGGCGCCAGGCCGCCACTGAGCAACCAGACTTTCTCGGCCTTGCGCCAGGCGACAGCATGGCGCTCGTCAGCGGCCAGCCAGCGCGCATGGGCCTGTTGCAGCAAGGCGTCATCCGGCGCCGAGTGGCATTGCAGCAGCCAATCCATCGCCGCCTGCCACACGGGGTCGTCCTTCAGTGAACCGGATACAGGTTGAGGCAAGGGGGTATCAGTCATCGGCCAGGTGCTCCGCACAGTGGGTCAGTGCGTCACGCACCAGCTGGTGCGCCAAGCTGGAGGAGATCTTCAGCTCAGCGGCAATTTCCTGGAAGGTCAGGTGTTGCAGGCGGTGCATGTGGAAGGCCCGGCGCGTGCGCTCCGGCAGCAGTGCCAGCGCATCTTGCAGCAGGCGCAACTGGTCGCTGTGCAGCGCCTGATGCTCCGGTGATGGCGTACTCGAGGGCAGCTCGTTCAGCAGATCGGCGCCATCGGGATGACGATTTTCCAGGGTCGAGCGCCGCAGCAGGTCAAAGGACAGGTTGCGCACGATGCGGTACAGGTAGCCCACCGGGTTGCTCGGCTGGGCGGCGCTATCGGCCTGGCCGCAGAAGCGCAGCCAGGCCTCCTGGACCACTTCTTCGGCTTGAGCCCGACAACCGACAATGGGCGCCGAATAGTCGACCAGCGCGGTACGGTGGGAAAGGTAGAGCTCGAGTTTATCGCTGAGATAAGACACGGCGGCGATCATTCAAGGCGGGATCAGACGAGGGGGCGGGATTCTATCCTTTATTGCAAATGATTATCAAATGCATTTTGTGAGCCTCAATCAGCAGCGCCTGGGCAAGCCTCGCGCTGGGATGGCCAGGCTTCAAGGGCCTAAGGCATTCGAAAAAAACGTACTACAAGGGCTTTCTCATTGGGCACAAACCCAATAGTGATTATTCATTTCCTGGCGTGGGTGTCGGATCGACTTCAGAGGAGGAGGAGGAGGAGGAGGAGGAGGGAAACTACAAATAGCTGTCGCGGGCGCTTGGCCGGTCGGGCTGGTTGTTCGCTGGGGCGCTGCGAGCGAGCCACTGAGGTCGAGCTGCTGCCACATCAAGGGACACCTGGGTCAGTGACCTTTCCCGGCGAAAGATCACATGAGCCGGGCTATTCGTGCTTGAGGACGCTTTCTGCTCTATTGCTCCCTAGACCCCGGTACTGGCCTGCATGGAAGACCAGCGGTTCTGCGCCGCTGTAGCGGTATTGTTCGATCTCGCCAATGAAGATCAGGTGGTCACCGCCCTCGTACTGGGTGACGTTGCGGCACACCAGCACTGCCACCACATCGTCCAGCACCGGGGCTCCCGCCTTGCCATAGGAATGAGCTACACCGGCGAACTTGTCGGCTGCTGCCCGTGCGAACTGCTCCGACAGGTGGTGCTGGTGCGCGCCCAGTACGTTGATGGCGAAGTGGCTCGCCGAGCAAAAGGCCTTCAGGCTCGGTGCCGTGCGTGCCAGGCTCCAGAGCACCAGCGCCGGTGACAGCGACAGTGAGGAGAACGAGTTGGCCGTCACACCGACGTTGCGGCCGTCAGCGGTGCGGGTGGTGATCACGGTCACACCGGTAGCAAACTGCCCCAGCACGTTGCGCAGTTCACGGGCATCGCGGACATCGCGGCCCTCGGCATCGAGCAAATCGTGAACTTTGGTTTCGGTGGCAGCAATCATGGTGAGCTCTCCCCTCAAGCTGGCTCAGGCGGCTTGTTGGCTCATTGCGCGTGTTTGCATGCGCAGCGTGAATCGAACCAGCGGTGCGGTCAGCGCCGTCGTCACCAGCGCGAACACCACGAGGATCGTGTAGACCTTTGGCGGAAGAATCTGCATTTGCAGGCCGATTGACAGGACGATCAGCTCCATCAGCCCGCGCGTATTCATCAACGAGCTCACCAGCATCGCATCGTGCGGCGCCAGCCCAGTGCCACGCGCGCCCAGATAGCTGCCGCCGAACTTGCCGATGAATCCGCCCACGAGGAATACCCCGCACCACATCCAGGATGCCGCGTCGTCTATCGTGCCGACCGACGCATGCAGCCCCGCACACGCGAAGAACACCGGCATCAGTACAAGCTTGACGAAACCTTCGACGTTATCGCGCCACTCCTTCGCGACGCCGGGCACGCGCCGCACGAACAGCGCCGCCGCAAGTGCGCCAAATGCACTATGGAATCCGATCAGCGACGTCGCGAGTGCCGAGGCTATTACAAAGCAGAGCAACACGGCCAAGCGGTCGCGCGTCGCATGCGCAGTCGAGGCGAGCCGCGCAAGCACCGGTCGCACCACGAAGCGCACCAGGAGCGCGCATAGCACCAGGTACACGAGCAGGCTGACGAGCATGTGCGCAAATGCCCAGCCAGGCCCGCTCGATAGCGAGGCAATCGTTGCCAGCAGCATCCAGCCGAGCGCATCCGTCAGCATCGCGGCAGACATTGCGTGCCGTGCGCCGACCATGGCGCCGAGCGCCAGGTCGTCGATGATGCGCGCCATCACCGGCACCGCTGATACCGCAAGTGCGACACCGCAAAAGAGTATGTAGGGCAGCGCCGGCACGTCGCTGGCGAGCGTATCTTTCGAGACGATGGCGACGATCATGCCGATCGCGGCCGGCGCGATGAGCCCGCCCGCCGCGATCGCGACAGGTATGCGCCAGCGCTTGCCGCGCAGCGTCTCGCTCAACTCCATATGCAGACCGATCTGAAACATCAGCAGTATCAGGCCGACTTCGCCGACTTGCGCCATGGCTGACAGCGTACGTGGGCCGAACAACAGGTCGTAGAAACTCGGTGCGATCACGCCGAACAGCGAAGGCCCCAACAGCAGGCCGGCCGCGATCTCGCCGACCACCGCGCACTGGCCGAGCCGTTCGGCAAGGCGGCCGCAGAGGTTGCAGAGCGCGATCACCAGCACGAGTTGCAACAGCCAGATGGTCATCAATACCTCGCAAAGAGCGACACCGACACCAAGCGGGTGGCCGCGAGCCCAAGCGGGCCCGCCGCGCCGTACGCCGTGATCTCCGTGACGCAGCTCGAAAGGTTCGCAAGCGCCGGGCAGCGCGACGCGGCCGCTACCGGCTCGGCCTCACGCATTACTGCTCACTCGCGACACGGTCGACCCAGCCGCGGTAGAACGCACGGTACTTGAGCACGAGCTTGTCGTACTTGCTATACGCGCCGCCGCCGTCGGGCTTCATCCCGTTCCAGATTTTGACGTCGTACCCCGCTGCCTGTCTGGTCTGCAGCCCGAACAGCACGAAGTCGGTCGCACGGCGCAGGACGCCGCCCACCTTCTTGATCGAGATGAGCATGTGCATGATGTTCTTGCCGTCGCTCACCGGTGTCACACACTGGAGCAGTTTGTATTTGACGTCTGCGTCCAGGGCAACGGTCATGACGCACCCGCCGGGGTAGCCATCGAAGTGCAGGTTCATCTGCGACATGTTCAGGCCGAGCGCGCGCGACAGCATGCCGAGGGGGCCGAAGTAGCGGTTCACGTGGAAGTCGATCCCGGCACCGAACCACGCGCCCGCCCGGGCCAGCGACTCAACCTCCGGCCACCGGCTCCAGTCGTCGAAGAGCTTGAGCTCGAAGGCCGAGATCGGGAGCGCGTGCACGGGGGTTGCGTGCTGTGCGTCGTAGAAGTTCTCGACGATCCGCAAGACCGCCGTCGTCGTCTCGAACGCGAAGTGCAGGTGCATGAAGTCGCCGTTGTCGACGTCGGCTGCGGTGATTTCGGGCAGCGGGTGCAGCGGCTGCGGGGAGCCGTACCAGACCCACACGTAGCCGTATCGCTCGGTGGTGACCAACGTCGGCTGGCGCGCCGCGCGTGGCACCGGCTCCAGCTGGCGCACCACCTCGCTGTGGCCGGGGATGTGAACGCACTTGCCTTGCTCGTCGTAGCGCCAGTGGTGAAACGGGCACTGGATGCACCCGTCCTTGATCCGCCCGTCAGCCAGGTTCGCGCCCAGGTGCGAGCAGTGGCGGTCCATCACCACGGCCTGCCCCGTCGCTGCGCGCCACGCCACGTACGGACGGCCAAAGAGCGTCAACTCCTTCGGCTTGTCCCTGAGGTCGTTCGAGCGCATCGCGACGTACCAGCTCGCGGCCACGCGTGTGGTCGCGTCGTACGCCCCCGGGGGATGCTTCTTGACGCTCGCTTGATCCAATTGAATGTTGTTCATCGCGTGTGTGCCGTCCTTGGCCGACTACTTCTTCAGAGCCAAGCCGATGCGGGTGGTGATGTACGCCTTGAGCAGCGCGAACATCGGGTTGTAGTCGAAGTACTTCTTCACCTCTGCCGGCGCGCGGGTTTGCGTCCAGTACATCAGCTTCATCGCCGGTATCAGGCTGTACTTCGAGTTGTTGAGCTGCGGCTTGTCCCCGGTGATGCAGTACCCGAAGCCGAACATCGGCTTGGCGAAGTCTCGTTCGTCGATGAGGGCGTGAATCCGCAACGCGGCCTCCTCAGCCGACTTGTGCCCGGCGCTCACAGCCTCGACCTCGGCTTTGGCGTCGTTGAACAACTGGTAGTATTGCTCCATGTCCGCGCACAGGTACCCGAGGTACGGCGGGTCGTTGTCGAGGTGATCGAGGTCGCCCTCGTCGCGCGACGCGCGAAACCTCGCGTGGGCTTGCACCAGCCGGAACTGCCCGAGGATAGTGCCGACCGCCCACAGCCGGTGGAACGCGTCCCATAGGCGGAAGTCCGAGAACGCCGTGTAGCAGCAGCTGACGAAGTCGTCGTTGTGGTCCAAAAGCTTTTGCTGCAGGCGCTCGATGTACTCGAAGCGCTCGGGGGAGAAGTCGTCGTCGCGTAGCGCCTTGATGAGGCGCGCCGCGAGCGCGTGGATGGTCACCGCGGTGTTTTCGAGCCCCCGGGAGAAGAGCGGGTCGATGAACCCGTTCGCGTGCAGCATCAGGCAGTAACGGTCGCCGACGCAGGCGTTCGACGAGAACTGCAGGCGATCGGTCTTGACCCAGTCGCGCACTGGCACGGCGTCCCGGAACTGAGCGCCGATGCTCGGGAACCGCGCGAGGAACTCGTCGAATTCCTGCTGCGCGGGAATGTCGGTTTTCGGGTAGACACGCGGGTCGAGCTGCAGGCCGACGCTCACCAGGTTATTGGTCGAGCGCGGGTGGTTGTTGAACGGAATCACCCAGAGCCAGCCGCCCGTGAACATGTGGTGCAGGGTTCCTTCGTGCCAGCGCCAGCGCTGCCCCTTGACCTTGAAGATGTCGTCGAACGGCTTGACCCCGAGCATGTGCGTGTAGAGGCTGCGCGAGTGCGTCTTGAAGCGACACGGCTCTTCGCGGAGCCCGAACTTGGTCGCCAGCGGCGCGCCGGGGCCTCCGCAGTCGATCATGTACCGGCCGGTGAACCGCTCGCCCTCGGCGGTGGTCACCGCGACGCCGTCCTTGTCCGCGTGATATTCGGTCACGCTCGTCTTCTGGCGGACCGTGCAGCCATATTTGATGGCCGCTTGCAACAGATAGGCGTCGACGTCCTGCCGGTAATAATGGCTCTCCGGCCCCCACGGCAGCTCGGGAATGACGCACTGGGTGAACTCCTTCGGGTCGTGCTCCTGGCCAGGTTTGTGGAACACGAAGCCGAAGTTGCGCTTGATGCCCGTGCTCGACGAAACGTAACGCTGCGTCGAGTAGAACGAGGTGATGTGGCCGAGCTCCGGAATGTCGTAGCGATCAGCGATGATGCGGTTCATGAGAGACGTTTCGGGGATCGACGATTCGCCGATCGTGAACCGCGGGTGCGACGACTGCTCGATGATCAGTACGCGAAACTGTTGTTTGGCCAGGATGGCCCCCATCTGGGTACCGGACATGCCCGAACCGAGGATGATTACGTCGAAGTGGTTGCTATCGTGTCCGTTCGCGGGGCTCTTCTGAGTCATGGGGGCAAACTCTCCTTGTGAGATAACACTGGGTCGCGCGCATCAGGATTCATCGAGCGCGGCGCGGATGCGGGACCGCGCGGCACAGGTGAGCGTGAGTAGATCGCCGAGCATGCTGGGCGCGTAGCCCCCGCTGCCGGTTGTGGGGCCGCTGCGCCCGGCTTCGTATGCCCGCTCCGCCAATTTGAGGTGAGGCGCCCGGAAGCGCAGCAGGACCTTGAAGACCCGCTCGAGGGCCGTCAGCCCAGCCCGGACGTGCTCGCCCTGCGTACCCACCGCTCGCGCCTCGTCGAGCGCGCGGTCGATGAGCGCCGGCTTTGTGGAGAACCGAGCGTAGACCGCCCTGTACGCGGGAAGCACGTAGGGCAGGTACGTCTCTTTGAATTCTCGATAAGCTGGGTCGTCCGATTGCGAGCCCCACAGGACGTGCTCCAGCACGAAGAGGGGCATTTCTACGGCGCCGGGGCCGAGGTAGCTCTGGCCCCCGACTCGAATCGGTTCGTAGAAGGGGCGCAGCTCATCGTAGAAGACCTGGGGCGAGATGAAGCGGTATGCGTAGACGATCGATTCGACCATTTTCTGCAGGTAGGCTTCCAGCTCATCGCACCCTTGCGCGAATGCGGGCGAGCGCAGGGATACATCGGACAGCTCGACGGTCAACGCGATGGCCGCCTCGAGGGCCGCCATCGAGATGCGCACGCTCTCGAGCAGGTGCGCTTCGTCGGGCAGCCCGGTGTAGCTCCGCTGCGCATCGGCCGCCGCCGGGTTCCAGACCGTCACATGCAGGAGTGTCTCGCGCGGCGGCAAGTCGGTCACCCGTGCCAGGTCGAGCAGCACCCGTTCAAGCCCGGGCACCAGGTCCACGGGCTCATGTCCGTGCCGTTTGAGCGACCCCAGGAAGAAACCGATGTCCCGCATCGCGGCGGCGGCTTCGACGAAGCCCCAGCTGGAGGGCACGCCGCGCACCGGGAGGAATTCGCGCAGCAGGCCGACGATGCCGGGCACGTCCTTGTCACGGTTCAGGGCCGGCAGCTGCAGAACCAGCGCGCGCGCCTGCAGTGGATCGCAGGCCGCCACGGCAGCGTGCGTGGCCGCGAATGCGGATACCCGGTTCAAGGTGCGTTCCACTACTGGCGTTCCTGAGCCGCGAGCGTCGGCCCGTGCTGGTTGCGCGACAGCTGCGCGCCGTCACGCAGTGACCGCAGGTAGTCGTAGTTCGTCGGCAGGCTCGTGCGCAGGCGCTCGGCTTCGCGCCGGATGCTGGCGAACATTGCCTCGGCCTTCTGGATCGACTCCGGTCGGTGCTGCAGGAGCGGCAGCGACCGGTCGGGCAGCATGCCCAGGCCGGCAAAGATGCAGTAGTAGTTGCCGTTCAACCAGAAGTTCTTGAATTCGTAGTCGAAGGTCTCGTAGTACGTGGAATCGTCGAACGAGGTGGTGGTCAGCGGCAGCCCGGCCTTGTAGCGCTCAACCTTCTCCTGGATGGCGTCCGAGAGCCGCAGTTCGTGCCGGTTCGCGAGCCAGAACGGCGTGTCTTCGCGCGACGTAGTGAAATAGTGCGCCTGGACGAAGTCCCGGCAGTCGTCGAACATGTAGACGATCTCGGCGTTGAATGCGTCGCGCAACCGCGGGTCGAACGAGGTGTCGGGGAAGTGCTTCACGAGTTGGTAAAGCGCCGCGTAGATGAAGTAGATTCCCGTCGATTCCAGGGGCTCCAGAAAGCACGACGACAGCCCGATCGAGACGCAGTTGTTGACCCACGCCCGCTTGTTGCGCCCGACCCGGAACTTGATCTGGTTGAGCTGCTGATTGTCCGAGAGGCCCCAGAGTTTGAGGAAGTCGGCGGTGGCCTGGTCGCGCGAGGTGAACTTGCTCGAGAAGACGTAGCCGCTGCCGAACCGGCCCAGCATCGGAATCTTCCAGGTCCATCCCGAGTTCATGGCAATCGCGGAGGTGTAAGGCTCGACCCCCTCGCGCGCGTCGTCGTTGGGCACGGCGCTGGCGACCGCGCTGTCGCACAGCAGGTAGTCGGACATGTCGATGAAGGGTTCCTTCAGGGCCTGATTGATCAGGAGCCCTCGCATGCCGGAGCAGTCGATGAACAGGTCCGCCTCCAGCGTCCGCCCTTCCTTGGTTAACAGGGTAGAAATGTAGCCGCGGTCGTTCAGTTGAACCTCCACGACCTCGTCGACCACGCGATTCACCCCGCGCTCGACGGCCCAGCGCTTCAAGAAGTCGGCCACCAGGTGCGCGTCGAAGTGCCACGCGTGGGACATCTGGCGGGTGCCGTCGGCCAGGCAAGGTGCCAGCTTGCCGTCGAGGGCCCCGGGCTGCGGGTAGCACGCGTACGCCATCGGTTGCTGGAAGCCCTGTTCGCGCTTGCGCAGCCAGTAGTGGGTAAGCGGCACGCCGTCGCAGTTCGGCACGCTGCCGAACAAATGGTAGAAGTAATCTTCGCGCGATGGGTCGGGAGATTTTCTCCAGTTCACGAACTTGATCGCGGCCTTGAAGGCGCCGTTCACTTGGGGCATCCACTCCCGCTCCGGTATCCCTAGGAAGTCGAAGAACACCTTCTGCAAACTCGGGATGGTCGCCTCGCCCACGCCGATCCGGGGGATCGCCGCAGACTCGATGAGCGTGATGTTTACCTGCTGTTGGAGCGCCCGGACGAGGTACGAAGCGGCCATCCAGCCCGCGGTGCCGCCGCCCACGATGACGATATTCTTGATTGGCTTGTTCATAACACTCCCTGTTTCGAGGCGGGCTGTCTGTGAGGAGGGGAAGGCCGCCAGTCTCTGTGCATCCGTGCAAGAGTCACATCAATGTGCTTGTCGGATTTAGACTCTAGCCTGCCGGAAAAGCGATGCACCTTCCGTTTCCGAATTAGCATTCAAAAAAGCAAAGGCATTTGGTCTAAAGGAAAATATTGCGTAGGTTTTTTGCGCCTGATCAGTCGGCCGCTGAGGGGGGGCTGAAGTTTGGGCATGCCTTCATCCGCTGCCGATCTTGAAAGAGGCGAGCCGCTCAAAAATGATCGGATCACTGAAGGAACGCGACGGTTTTCTTGTCCCGCTTGTGCTTACGGCCAATCCGTTGGCGTGCAGTCGAAACGTCTTGATGGATGAGAAGCGACGCCTGCGGAGGTGGTTTTCCCAACGCCACCCTCGATGGATGCTACTGCCACCCTTTTCATGGACACAGGCCTCTAATGTGGGTCCATTAGAGGCTGCGATGGCATGCCCGGGGGTAGAGCCTTTCTAGGTGATCTTGAACCAACTGTCCTTGAGCCAATTGGTCGTAGGCTTGAGTCTCACACTATCCCACCATGTTTGGTGGATATGTAAGATTCAGGAGCGGAGTAGGGGGTCTGCTCTCTAGCCATGCAGCCGTCTGGGGCGAACATTAGATACGGTTCGCCATGATGTCAATATGAAGCAGCCCGCCCTCTTCTTGAGAAAACTGGCTTTTTTCGTCTCTTGGGTTTCAAATCCCTTTCACCGAGCAGGAGATATCCTGCTGGTCATGGCCAGCATAAAAAGATCGAACTATTAGAGCCTTGCGTGTGAGCGATGTGGCCTTCGCGCTAAGTTAGCGCCACTTGTAGGAATTCATCTGGAATCGATCTGGCAATAGGCTCTGAAGCGTCTCTGGTTTGGATGCGGTCTCTAGAGACGGGGTTGGAGGAGACATTGTTCCGAACACGATTCTCCTGGATCCTCCCTGCTTAGCCCACGAGATAGGCCGGTGGCTGGAGGTCGAGAGATCTGCTCCTGCTGATACTCCTCTGACCACACTCTGTTGGCTGGAAAGCTTAATTGCGCCGAAGCGGTGGTCTGCTCAAGGGGCTTTTCAGTATTCTCTTTAGGTATACGTGCGATTTTCTGCTGATCGCGCGCTTTAGGGGGGCGGGGCTCCTTTTGAGCCCGGGTGGTGGCTATAGTGGATCCCTGATGAGAAGGCGCAGTGGGCAAGAGCACCGGTAGAGGGTGGACCGCTGACGGAAGAACCGTTTCATCCACTCGACGTTCCTGATTGAATGCCCCTTGTCTCCAGCTTCTCTCATCAAGAACTGCGCGCATGTGGTCGTAGTCCACCTCAATGTAGCTCATCGTGGTTGCAATATTAGAGTGGTTCAAAAGACTTTTCGTTAAATGAATGTTTCGATCAGGCTGTCGCATTAAGTCTGTTGCAAGAGTGTGCCTAAACCTATGTGGAGTCATACGGATGCCGACGTCCTTAGTTAGCTTCTTGTACATTCCCTCCACTTGGTCAGTATTCATAGTCTTGGAGTGATAATGAATTGAGAATCTATTTACGTTGAAAACTTGATCGTCCGGGTTAAAACCAATAGCTGTTGCAGCGTCAATTACACGTTTTATATGTGGCTCTAAACCTTTCATGATCGGGATGCAGAACTCTCTGTGTGTCTTTTCTGTATCAGCTCGTACCAATATCAGACGGTTGTCCCAGTCGATGTCTTTGAGTCTCAGAGATAGAAGTGCATTAAGGCGGATACCTGTGTAGTAAAAAACCTCATATACAGATAGCCAAAACCAAGCAGGTGTTATCCTGGTTCTTTTCTTCGAGCTGAGTTCAATTTCCATCTGCGTATTTAGCATTGTTCGCGCCTGCTGAATTGCTTCGCGTGAGACCGTTTTGCTAGCCCGTTTTGGGGGGGTTACTGACGTTTTCTTGAAGGGATTAGACGTACTCTGTTCAAACAATTCCTCCTCTAGCGCATAGCCCCACATCGTCTTTAAATGGCGTGAATAGGTATTCCAGCTGCGCTTAGAAGTCCCCGTGCCTAAGAAGTACTTGCGCCACTCCAATATTTGATGACGTGTCTTTGATTCAATGCATCCATTGCCGAAATATTTTTTGAATGCAGTGCATGCATTTTGGTAGATCTTCTCTGTAGCAGGTCGTAGGTCATGACTGACTAGATAGTGGTTGGTCAATTCATCAGGGGTCATGCCTTTGCCTCTTCAGTGCCGGTCTCAAGAATTAAACTGGCATTGTCAAATGGTACCTCGGTAAAAATAAGGTGCGGGTCTCGCAGTAAATATCCTCTGAGGCTTCTTGTCTTTCTAGGACCTTTAACTTTGCATGACCAGATGTTTAAACTGTTGCTGGTTTTTCTGTGCGCTTTAAGTTTTTCAAAGCTACGTTGAACTAATTGCCAAGAACTCGTGTTGGCTTTTTTGGATTTTTGCTCAACTTCAGGGAACTCTAGGGTATAGCGTTTGAATATTCCAGGAGATACTAAATATGCTGTCCCATCCACTGTGTGAACTAACGCTTTTGCGTCATTGATAATGATGCGTCTGGTTGAAATGCCAGTCCTTAGCCACTCTACAAATCCCTGTCCCAAATCGCCTATTAACTCTGCATTTATTTTTGGCATCGTAAGTACATCTTCGGCAATTACATTGGAATCCTGGCCAACCTTGGCAGGATCTTGCGGCAGTGCCACTGCTGAATCAGTGTGATCTAGGCCGGAATTCGTTGCTGCCTCGACTTCGCTGTCATGCAGTGGCCTGTTGATATCATTGTAAAGCGCTAACAGCTCTGAGAGCTCATCAGACACATCTGTTTGAGCGGGGGGCGATTCACTTGAAGGGGTTAGGGGGGCCGAATGCTCGCGAGGAGTTGTGCCGGCAAAGAAAATGCTGTCGTCGTGGCTCAGAGGTGGATCAGAAAGAAGTTTTGGCTGCTTGAGTTTCGTCGATGGTTGTGGAACTGGCTCAGTAGTCTCCTCGTGGACATCTGTATTCCCAGAGTGGATTGCAAGTGTGCCTGTGTACGATTCTGGCCTTTCGTTGTGATCAGCCCAGATCAGGGAGGGGGCAACCTTAAGTACTGTGAAAGAGTTCTTCCAGCCGTTGCCATTATCGACGTCAATCTTCCAAACAGCCTTGTTCTGGTCATTCGTTTGGATGATGCCCTGGTCCTGCAGCATGTTGAAGAATGGGGCGTTTGAGCTTGGGACACCCTCTATGCCTTGTGTGAGCAAATAGGCACGTAGCTGATCAGCTATGGGCTTGCTGACTAGCCAAAGCGCGTCCTGAGCGAACCATCCGTCTGAGGGCCCGCCAGGATGGTTCAATTTGAATTTGTCTCGCACTATGTGCCTGAGGCCATCTGCGAGCTGCCGCTGAAGTGACTGCTTTGGTGCTGCGAGTGCTCGATCCGGGTTCCCCCCCAACTCCTGCGCTACCGAGGCCTGGTCCGCTTTGACAACGATCTCGCCTAGAATGCCGGCATGCTCGTACTGGCCAGCGATTACATAAATCAACGGCTTCCACAGTTCGGAGAAACCACTGAGCCAATCGAGGATTTCCGGTGTCAGTATTTGCCCATATATCAGTGCTGTAGCGGCTGCGTGAAGCTGGTACTCACGCCCATTCACATACTTGAATCGGTAGGGAGTACTGATAGGACCATGCCACGGGTGCCAGGTCTTTCCTCCTTGGAGTTCGACGTGAATGTCGACTGCAATCTTTCCTAGGTCATGGATAAGAGCGCCATAGGCCGCAGCCGCCGACCAGGCTTCAGCTTGAGCTGATTGGGCTTCGGGAGGAGCTCCAATTGGTAGGAGGTATGTCTGGCGAATTTTTAGCGCATAGGCAACGATCTCTAGGCCATGGTCGAGCATGCCGCCGCGATGGGAGTGGTGATGATTTTCTGATGCAGGCAGAAGCTGAACTAGCTCTGCATATCGCTCCAATGGCCCCTGATACAAGAGCTTGAACTGCGGCCTGGACATGGAAGCCCTGTGCCAGATGTTTTCCAGCAACTGCTGGCGGCGAGGAGTATTTAACAGGTCCTGGCTGCGCGCTGGGGCCAAATAGCCCGCCGCGGAGGGTTGTTCTTGGGGTGTGCGCCTTCTGGTTAGCCATGACAGCATGGGGTGCTCCACGAATTGATCATGGAGCGGGCTTTTCCGCTAAAGGCGGAATGCCATCAAGAGAAAAGCTGCACTGGCCCTGCATAGTATTTTCTTGGCGATGTGCCAGTGCAGGTCTGTTTATAAGGGGGGGAATTATGAAAAGAGGCTGGTGGGGCAGGTTAGAGGTTCGAGGTGGGCTGTTTGTGGTAGTATAAAGGCTAGCCTATTTATAATAATTGTGGGAATGGGAGGCATGAAGAAGAGCAAATTTGAATTAGTTATTTTTGCATTTTTTCTCTCTGTGTTCTCTTGGTGCTATTGGGTATTCCTATATTAGATGCGTTTCGCTTCCGTTAGGCCAATCTTTTCGAAAGTATTAACGTCAGCCATTTCTCCGGCGATGCCGGCCCTTTCTGGTAAGGCTTTTACCCTTCAACACCATTCCATTCAAATCCATTTCCCCTTTAAACCATTTTTCCTGTTACTCCTCGGGTATATGGTGTCTAGTCTCCATCGCATCATGCAGGATGCGTACAACTTCGATCTCCTGGTTCTCTGTCAATCTGTAGAAGATGATATGGCGGGGACGCTGTACTGTTCCATTAGACGTGGCGGCACGCTTTCGAGAGAAGAAGAGGTGGTAGCTTCTTAGGCCGGTCGCCACCTCATCCCGAATATTGCTTCCTATCTTTGTAGGCATAGATGCCAGATCTTCGATCGCAGTTTTGATGAGCTCTTGATACCTGATCCGGGCGCTTGACCCAAATTGCAACTGTGAGTGCTTCAGAATGTCTGCAATGTCAGCGAGAGCGGAATCTGAAATTCTGTACTGCATCATTCTTATCGGCTCTCGTTCACTGACCGCTCTACTTGTTCTCCTATACCGGAGATGAGTTGTTCTAGGCCGTTACCCGCAACCTCAATGAAGCGTCCCTGCTCCAGGTCCATGATCCCCAGTGAGGTGGCGTGGCGTAGAGCCTCGAGCTTTGCATTCTCTTCGGCAACACGTTCTTCCAGCAGGCGAAGCCCAGCACGTAAAACTTCGCTAGCGTTTTGAAAACGACCTGAGGCCACCAGGTCGTTGACAACCTGGTCAAAGTGATCGGTGAGTACTATGTTGCGAGTGGCCATAGGTTTGCTCCAATGCAGAAGGGTGTCTATTGGCATATTATGCCACTTGGCTTGCGACGGCACTATTTTTGAGCTATATCTGGGAGCAGGTTGCTTCACTATCTAGAAGCCCACCGGGAGTAAACACATTGACAGCACATACCGCACAGGGAACTGCACATCGCTTGGGCCATGGCCTGGGGCGAGTCGCGCGTGCTGCATTCACTGCGAAAACACCTGGAGTTCGCATCGCGAAACGGTTGACAGTTATTACTGCTTCAGCCGCTCTGTGCTGGCAGTTTGGAGGTTTAGTGCTCAGTGCGCTCCTCACCGTTGTTACGCTATTGACCCTCGCTATTGCTCTCGGTAAAGCACGCTCCCCTGGAGTGAGTGAGAGTCATCGCGAAGCTACAGATTGGCTTGGTTCGGAAGATGTCTACGGCCGTGAGCTTGATAGCTGGGGAAACGTCAAGGATGGCGAGTTTTTTAATGAGCAAAACTAGGAGCTGCAGTGGTCTGTAGCCCCTATTCTGATGTTAAGGTTTCAAGAGTTTCTCAACCGCCTTCCCTCCTGCCTTTTGGACCGGTTGGGCACCCTTCTCGAGACCGCTGATTACGTTCCCCACGCTTACACCTGCCCAGGCCAAAGCCCCTACCCAAAATGCAGGTAGTATCAGGAACATCGCACCCATCACGAAGTTCAGAATCGCGTCCTGAGTCGCGGTGTTTAGGCCCATCACTGGGTTGAAGGAAAGGTGCGGCGATCCCGAACCGTAGAAGGCATCCATGATTGTGCTATCTACCCACCTTGCCAGCTGAAACCAGAAGTCCACAAACATCAGTGCGAAGAACACCACGGTGACAGTCATGGCCACCTTGAGCTGATAGGCCCCGAAGATGAGTACGATAGGGATGCAAATGACTATTGCCATCTTGAGAAACGACATCACCATGGGCAGTGCCTGGCGCATCATGTCCATCGCAGGGAAATAGGCCAGTGATCCGAGCGCGACACCAAAAGTGCCACCTACCCGGGCGGCGCCGTTCCAGACGGTACCTCCGACTTGGCCCCCATAGTCCGAATAGACGTCACCTTGGACCTGGTTTGAGGGGGACACGAGCTGGCGAATCATCGAGTCTGTGACTTCTTCCTGAGACAGCCATTTCGCCCACCCGAGAAACTTGGTCAGTAAATCTGGATCAACCTGATCCTTGATTCGATCACGAAGTCCTATTCCTCCGTCTGACCACCATTGCTTGCACGTCGGGTATCCACCGCCGCCACTCACTTGAGGAAGACCTGCATCCCTGCTTTCACTGTAAGGCCATGAGGCCCTAGGTGTTTTTGAGTAGTCAGTGTCGTAGTAGCCCGAAGTATTGAGGAATAACTTAGAGCCAATCCAGCTTAGATCCTGGAGCTTTTTGGAGTCCTCTGCTGCTGATCCTAGATCTGGCTGCCTCATGAACAGGCGAGCCCGGGAGGGGCCGTAGCAGTCGTGTGTGAAGTCGGCAACTTCCTGAGACAGCAGGGGGTTGTTGATCTTGGAGTTGTCGACGTCCATGCGCATTTGGCGTAGGTCTGTACCGCAAGGTATGGCTGCGATAGCACCGCTGGTGAAAGCCTTCGACATTGAGTGCATAAAGGCCCACCACACCGGCATTTGGGCGCTTTTACCTGCCAATGACGTGAATGATGTGTTCCACCCTGTGTCGGTCGGTGCCGGCAGTTGGTACTGGCATTGTTGTGCCCGGGTCTGGTCCAACTGGAGGGTGTCAAAGCTCACGTTTACTGCAGGTACTCCACAGAGCGCTACGACTACATAGCCGACGTAGATGTGGGTTTCGATGCGTGCCAATGATAAAACGCCCTTGTTGCCTTCGTCCGCGCCCTCACCGCGGACTTTTAACCATTCCCGAGCAATAATAATGAAGAAGGGTAGAGCGAATAGCCCAGTGTCCGCGATCATCCCCCAGATGCCATTGTTTATAATCCAACCGACAAGGGTTAGATAATATTCTAGATAATCGTTGGTGTAGACAGTCATAGAATATCAGTCCACTTCAAAGGGGCCTTTGTGAGCTCAAGAAACACAATTAAGAGCACAGCCAATACTTCGATTTTGACTACCTTTATACGGATGGCGTTTTGTTTAAATTCCGGTAGCTTAGACTTAAGCTTTAGCCAGTAGATGATAAGAGCAGCGTAAAGGGCCACTCTCCAGGAAAGCAAAAGCCAGTAGTTTGACTGGCGCCAATCATGCAACTGATCAATGCTTCCAATATATGGCACCACCAAAGTAACAAACATCAGCGCAAAGATGGTTATCAAAACCACCATGCCGATACCTACCAGTAAAACCATAGTTAGTTTGCGAGCGCTCTTATGTTCACCCATGACCGGCGCTCCTTTACTTATTGGGCTTTTGAAGTTGGTCCAGGCGATTTGCATCGGGAGACCCTTGCAGGACCCCTCTGGAGCCTTCAGCGCGAGCTCGATTGCGTTCGATAATTGCCATTGGAGAGTTATTCGCCAGTTGCTGTCGCAGATCTAATTCGGTTTTCAGGTTGTTGATTTCCTGCTGCAGCGAGCTGCTCTCTTTGTTCACCGCCTCAACCGCCAGACCGTTGGCTGCGACGTTAGGCTCTTTGCTGCCTGCGAGCAGCGTGCGCTGCAAGAGCAGAGCCTTCTCAAGCACATCCGAAAGAGCTACCTCCGAGGCAAGACGGCGAGCCAATATGTCCTGGTCTCTTTCGTCGCGCAGCGCCGCCACGACTCCACGGGTGATTGGGAGGGTGTTGCTACCGGCGGCCTCGAGCTTCTCGACCGTGATGGTGTTGCTGCTCAGCAGCTCCTGCAGGGCTTTGAGCTTGGTGTCGTACGTTTCCTGGATCAGTGGGGTGAGCCCGACACCAGCGGCGGTGACCGTCTTTGGACAGTTGTCGCAGGTCTGTTGCTGCTGTTCGCCGAGAACTCTGTTGGCAAACTCTGTAGCTTCTTTCGGAGATGACCAAGCGTTGCAGATCATTCCATTGTTGCAAGCCGATTTACTGATGGGCGTATTGTCCGCGACGTTTCGGCTTGCAAGCATGTTGTAGCCAGCTTTTGTGACGTCGCTAACCACCTTAATGGGCTGTTGGCCGGATCCTCCAGCTCGCTGGCCTCCTACCCACGTAACCCCATCATTGCCACCTTTTTTCTCAACTTTGTCGATGGCCTCTACCGCGTCGGTTGTGTTGGTCAACGTACTACTCATCGCTTGACCTTCGGCAAGCTTCCCCCAGCCGACCTGGTCGCCAGCGACGTCAATCATCTTGTCTGCAATCGCTCGGCAAGTACCTTTAGATCTGTCGAAGTCCAACCGCGCTTGCAGGATGCCGTTCGTGAGTAAGTTATACAGCTGTGGGTTAGCTCGCTGGATAATCAGCGCCGGCAGAGACATCACAGCACTGGTCGCATTCTGCATCACCGAGCTCATGATGTTTTGAAATCCTTGGGTCGCACCGTTGAGCTGGTTCTGCAATGTGTTGCTCATGTCCATGTTTCCGCAGACCAAATTATTCTGCCAGCCGGCGCCGACGCTGATGCTGTCCATGTTGCCCGCGCTGCCCATAGTTACTGCGTTGCCCCCACCAATGCTGTACAGCACGTCATCACCGATGACGCTTCCAGATGATTCGGCCTTGATGGGGTCTGCAGCGAAGCCCAATGAGCTCACCAGGCTAAAAGCCATCCCCGCCATTAAGTTAATCACTTTCATTTGCTGCTCCAGTAGCTAGTCATTGGAAGTCAGTGTTGCCGAGGAAGGTCTGGCCGCGTCGTTCACAGCACGAGTACGGGCGCCAGAGGGCCCATGCATAGGCTTCATCTGTGGCCTGGGTATTGAAGAAACTGTTGTTTGGAAACACAGCACATGACTGGCTAAGGGTCGGGGTAAGCTCTTGCCACTTACCTGTTGATGCGTCGCCTTCCTTCAGTTCTCCGGCGGGCCAGTAACCGGCCTGAGGTAGTGCCCGCATCGGTAAGTAGACGTGGATCTGGCCGTAGCGCGTCGTGATGTCGCCTGCCCGCTGGGCGATGACTGCAGCGGTTTTAAAGTCATCTGTTTGGTGTAGAGAACCACTGCGCGGATATATGTTTCCCCAAAGATCACCGGAAAAGAGCCCTCCGACTTCTCGCATCCCTGGGATCAGCGCTTCCGGGTAAACCGACTCAGGTATCCCGTATCGCCATGCGATCGTGTCGAGGGTGCTGAGCATGTAGGGTACTAAGGGGAGGGTGGCACCCTTGCATGCGTACCCGGATGCACTCGCAAACTGGCTGAACGTCGCACCACCTGGATGGCCAATTACGTCAGCCTCTTTGAATTTGGCGATGTTGTTTTCGCCGATGTGATTCGTCGTACCATCGTTACCTGCTTGAGCTACAGCCGTAGGTGATCCCATTCCCGATACCTCGGCCCATGGGTTCATACCGGTGTTCGCGTAGCTGGAAACTACCGCGTCGGGTACGTAATGACGGACCTTCGTGGAGGTTCGCACCTTGCAGCCATAGGGTGTGCAAAGTAGCCAGTAGCAGATACCTACCACTTGGTATTGAAGGCATTCAGGGGATAGGGTTGAAGCCACAATCGCGGCTGAGTTGATAGCAGCTGACGCGGTAAATGATGCGCTGAACGTCAATGCCAAAGATGCAGCTCGTAAACTTGGTCTCATCGCTGCACTCCTCTGGACTTATTGATTAGCTTAACGGCCGCTGCTGCATCAGTAGCGCCATAGACTACGTACTTGCGATCGACGACCACCGCGGGGATCTTCTCTATGCGTAGACCCCAGGCGTCCGCTACGTCTTGCTGAGCTTTTGCGAGGGCTGTTTGAATGCGTTCGCCGGCTGGCGTAGCCATGTATTGCTGAAACTTCAACGCAGCTTGATGTGGGTTGCCACCCATTACCTGAGTCAGCTCATTCTCGAGGCGTCGTTGCTCATCCAGCATTATTACGCGCATGCCGGCTGTTGCTTTAATGGGGTGCGCCTGGTCAGAAATCACCCAGGTCTCGGCATTAGCTGTGCTTGAAACCAGTGCGAAAAGAGCTGCGTATTGTCGCAGTCGCAGGTGCGAAATAAGCTTGCTGATGGTCATATGGCTGCGCCTGAAGTGGTGTCAAGCACAGCAGACTGCAAACGATGTTAGTGCTGCAGTAGAAAATAGAACTCGGAAGGGAAGTGAATTTCTACTGAGACAAGATGGAATTTAGGCGCCAGCGTACGCACTGCACCTCATCGACAGCTAGGACGGGGGCCTGCGGGCGCTGCCTTGTAATCAGCTTTCATCATAAGGAGTGTTACCTATGAGTGAGCAATACACCCACAATGCCCACTCCCGGGCTGAGTGGGCACTAACTAAGGTGGATTAACTCGGAATTTGTTATAGGTGGGTACAGTCCCATCGTCCAGGTAGAGCATCAGCGCTACGCAGCGTTTCCGTGAGTAATCAAGGGTTTTGGGCTTGGCTGAGCTGTTGGGCACCAGGTCGCGCTGGACCAACATCCGGTCATGCAGCTTTTGATGATCGGTACCGCCAGTTCCTGGCGTATTTGCCTGCTCGAATCCAGAGTCAGGAATCAAGATCTCGTTGCCGGCCCACATCCTTCGGGCCGGCAGTTGCTGATATGCGTTTAATTCGGTCAGGAGTTTATGAATGCCAGCAGGTCGGCAT
>Ga0105243_10000756_pt1 | contig 31015 bp, 30 predicted proteins | sample KBSM34metaG_FD_81525 | JGI IMG/M metagenome (GOLD analysis project Ga0105243, IMG submission 81525) | Miscanthus rhizosphere microbial communities from Kellogg Biological Station, Michigan, USA - KBS M3-4 metaG | ecosystem: Host-associated > Plants > Roots > Rhizosphere > Soil | place... | reverse complement strand
TAGCGATAGCTTCAAGAGCAGCAGCTCCGATTTTACCAAGACCGATACCTACACCTAGTACTACGATACCAGCACCTACAATTTTAGGGATTTCCATAATATATAATTTTAAAAAATTTGTTTAACTATAATTTTAATTTTCAATTAGTGAGCTGCGTGGTGTTCGTGCTCATGCTCGTGTTCCTGTACAGCCATTCCGATAAATAAAGCGGATAACATCGTAAAGATATAAGCTTGTAGGAATGCTACTAATACTTCTAGTAAATAGATCACTAATGTTAAGAATGGGAATGCAACACCTGCTGCAAAATTCTTAAACACATAGATCAGCCCGATCAAACTCATTACTACAATGTGACCTGCAGTCATGTTTGCAAAAAGTCGGATCATCAATGCAAATGGTTTAGTAATAGTTCCTAACAATTCAATAGGAAGCATAATTAATTTCATTGGCACCGGTACTCCTGGCATCCAGAAGATATGTTTCCAATAATCTTTATTTGCAGAGAATGTTGTGATCAGATAAGTAAGGATAGCCAGGAAGAATGTCATGGTAATATTACCTGTAACATTGATTCCAAAAGGCATCAATCCTAGAACGTTAAGGAAAAGAATAAAGAAGAATACAGTTAATAAGTATCCCATAAATCTTTTATACTTGTGTCCGATATTTGGAATAGCCACTTCGTCTCTTACAAAGATGATTAAAGGCTCTAAGAATCTTGCTGCTCCGGTAGGAACTACAGATTTCTTATAAGACTTAGCCATTCCTGCAAATACTACCAGCATACAGATTGATACTAATAAAAGGATAAGTACACTCTTCGTAATAGAAAGATCCAAAGGTCTTTCGTTAGTAGGGAAACCATCTTCACCAAGTGTTAAAGTTCCCGCTGCATCCGTTTTGAAAATTTTCTCGTGGTGCAGTTTATAATAAGAACCGTCTACCTCAGTAGTTTCACCATGCATGAAACCTTCTTTACTGTTGCTCATAAAAGCGTGGATTCCGTTGTCATAGAAAATAACCGGAAGAGGAAAACCAATGTGGTGACCATCTTTATCAACCATCAATGTAAAATCATGTGCATCTAACAAGTGATGATCGATGAACTCTTTGTTTTCTTTACTTGCTTTGTCTTTTTCTGAAAGCTCTTGGGTAGAAGCCGCCCCAGCAGCAACCTCACCGTGCTGTGCAGACACTAAGTTTAATACAAAAATACTGTAGAATAAAACTGCGAATTTCTTAAACATTGATAGGTTTTTTTCGTTGTGCAAAAATATGATATTTTTTCTATTTTCAATAAATAATTTTACTGTTTTTTATCATGATTAATTAGCTTGATCGCATAGTACGTAAGCAGCGTTGTCAGGACAAAATATGGGATTATAAAATGAAATTTATAGCCTGGGATGACTTCAAAGTTCAGTTTTTTTCTGATTAAGTACATCAAACCGAATTTTAAAAGGATCAATCCGATCACCGATAATCCTAAAAACTCCGGCGCTACTCTATTAATTAAAATAAGAAGTGTTACCATCATCATAAACATAACACTCAGGAAAAGGTAAAATTTTACAATAATAATTTCGTCCAGATGAAAAACAAATTTCCAAAGAGAAAAATGAATTAGAAATGTCAGAAAGAACAGGACGACAATTAAAATATTAGGATTAGATTTCATTTTATAATTTACTTTCACCTTGTCTTACTATATCAAGGTTTTTTTAGCTGATCACAAAAATAGACTTTTTCTATCGTATTATAATACGATTTGATATATATCATTTTTTCTCTATATATAATATTACGTGTATAGACTCTTTAGATATGCTAAAAATTCCTTATTTTTGCAAACCTATAATTTACAATACATATGTTTAATAGTTTACAGGATAAATTAGACAAGGCATTACATAATATTTCCGGACGTGGAAAAATTACCGAAATCAATGTAGCGGAGACCGTAAAGGAAATCCGTAGAGCATTGGTAGATGCTGACGTTAACTATAAAGTAGCAAAAGATCTTACTAAGAGAGTTCAGGATAAGGCATTAGGAGAAAATGTACTGACTTCTCTTACTCCGGGACAGTTGATGACCAAAATTGTTCATGATGAATTGGTAGATCTTATGGGAGGTTCTCAGGAAGGAATTAATCTTTCAGGAAAACCTACTGTAATTCTTATTGCCGGTCTTCAGGGATCTGGTAAGACTACATTCTCAGGAAAGCTTGCTAATTATTTACAGACAAAAAGAAATAAAAAACCTTTATTGGTAGCTTGTGACGTTTACCGTCCTGCTGCTATTGATCAGCTGAAAGTATTAGGAGGGCAGATTAATGTTCCTGTTTATACTGAAGAAGGTTCTACTAATCCGTCTACGATCGCTGAAAATGCAATCAATTTTGCAAAAGCCAATAACCACGATGTGGTTATTGTGGATACTGCAGGTCGTTTAGCGATTGATGAGCAGATGATGAACGAGATCAAGTCTGTACATTATTTCATCAAGCCACAGGAAACACTTTTCGTAGTAGACTCTATGACAGGTCAGGATGCTGTAAATACAGCAAAAGCATTCAACGATGCTTTAAATTTTGACGGAGTGGTGCTTACCAAATTAGATGGTGATACAAGAGGGGGTGCTGCATTAACGATCCGCTCTGTAGTAGAGAAGCCAATCAAATTTATTTCTACAGGAGAAAAAATGGAAGCTTTAGATCTTTTCTACCCTGAAAGGATGGCAGACAGAATTCTGGGAATGGGAGACGTTGTTTCCTTAGTAGAAAGAGCTCAGGAGCAGTTTGACGAAGAGGAAGCTAAGAAACTTCACAAAAAAATTGCTAAAAATGAGTTTGGTTTCGATGACTTCCTTAAGCAAATCAACCAGATCAAGAAGATGGGTAACATGAAGGATTTGATGGGAATGATTCCTGGAGTTGGGAAAGCAATCAAAGATGTAGAAATCAGTGATGATGCATTCAAGCATATTGAGGCTATCATCTACTCTATGACTCCTGACGAAAGAAGAAGACCTTCTATCATTAATACACAAAGAAAGAGCAGAATTGCTAAAGGAGCAGGAAGAAAGATAGAAGATGTGAATCAACTGATGAAACAATTCGATCAGATGGGTAAAATGATGAAGATGATGCAAGGACCTCAAGGAAAGCAAATGATGCAGATGATGAGCAAAATGCCTAATATGCCTGGAATGGGTGGCATGCTTGGAAAATAATTCAAACAACAATATGCATAAAAAACCTCTCAGAAGAAATTCTGAGAGGTTTTTATTTTATTTAGATCTGTTTATTTAAACTTATATCCTAATCCGATCTGGAAGAAATTCATCTTCAGCTTTTCATCATTAACAGGATTTTTAAGCATATTAGTAAGTCCAAAACTATAACGTGCGTCTACAAATAATCCTTTATAAACATTATAATCAGCTCCGAAGAACAAACCGAAATCCGTAGACTTCATATTATCATTAAAAGCTCTTTCAAGGAACTCCTCTCCTTCTCTGATGGCTCTTGGATCTGCCATAGCTCCACTTACTTCTATTTTGGCTGTAGTATTTGTCTTAAAGCTTACATACGGACCTGCATAGATTCCCAACTCAGGTGTTGCATAATATCTTGCTGATATAGGAATTAAAATCCTGTTAAAATTAAGCTTTTCAGTCACTTTAATATTGGAAGGAAATCCTACTTCGACTTTTCCACCTAAATTTGCATACTCAACTTCTCCCTGAACAGCAAATTTATCGTTGAATTTGTGTTCAACCAAAGCGCCTACATAAAATCCGGATTTAGATTTTAAACTTCCACTTACCCCTTCAAATTCAGGATCTTCATTGGAGTTTAGTTTTGATAATGCATAACCGGCTTTTACCCCGAATTTTGTCTGCGCATTCAACCCTGCAACAAGCGCAAGCGCTGACACTAAAAGAATTTTTTTCATGATTATTATATTTTAATTTCTATTTGAAATAAAGCTCAAAAATAAACTTTTCCCGCTTTACTTATATTGTTTTGTTTTTTATTTTGCAAACACGTATTTAACTCCAAAAGTCACAGAAGATAAATCCAGTCCGAATTTATAACTGTTCCTACTGACAGCTCCCTCATAGTCTCCTTTATATCTATTATATCCAAATTCTCCCAGGGTAGCTTCAATACTCCAGTTTTTGTTAAGGAAATAATCTAGACCAGGCTTGATATTAACCCCGATATGAGTATAATTATTTTTCTGGGAACCAAAATAATAAAGAATAGGATCCCCTCCGTTACCAGAGCTGGTTGCTTCTATTTTAGACTGACCAAACTCCAACGGAACCTGTAATTGGCCAAAGATGTATAACTTTTCAGACAAAGTCCAGTACTTTCTAATAAACGGAGCTACCACAAATGCATTATCCGTGTCTTTAATTTCAAGTATATTACTTACACCAACATCCCCAACTTTATATTTTGTAACGGCACTTTTATACCCCACTCCTAATCCTACAGCCAGATTTGTATCGATGAAGTATCCTGCAGTGGGAAGAATTTTAAAAACATCATCCTTTCTCAGGTTGTTGAATTCATTGCTTTCATTGTGACGATACTCTACCTGTCCGGAAAGATAAGTTGTTCCCTTAGTAATTTGGGCATTAGAAAAGCTGAAAAGAGCGACAGCTCCTGCCAATAATAGTTTTTTCATGATTATTATATTTTAATTTAAATAGTAAAAAAGCCCCAAGAAATTCTCAGGGCTTCATTGCTATATGCTTTGTTTATTATTTTGCAAATACATACTTAACTCCGAAAGTTACAGAAGATAAATTCAATCCGAATTTATAGTCGTTTACTCTCTTAGCTCCGTCAACATCTACTTTAGAAGTATTGTATCCGAATTCACCGATAGTAGCTTCGATAGACCAGTTTTTGTTTAAGAAATAATCTAAACCTGGCTTAACGTTAACTCCGATAGAAGTGAAGTTGTTTTTAGTAGAAGTAGAGGTAGTAGCAGTAGTTCCTCCAACAGTAGTTGTAGAAGTTGCTTCATCTTTATTTTGACCAAATACCATTGGTACTTCTAATTGACCGAAGATATATAATTTCTCACCAACAGTCCAGTATTTTCTTACAAATGGAGCTACAACAAATCCAGAAACAGTTTCTTTTGCATCTACAGTAGTTGCACCAATTGTAGAAACAGTTTTTGTGTTATCATTTTTGTAACCTAAACCTAAACCTACTGCTAAGTTAGTATCTACGAAATATCCTACAGTTGGAAGAACTTTATAGCTCTCAACTTTTTTATCTGTATTGTTATTTTCAGTTTGAGAATAACCTACTTGACCTGATAAATATGTAGTTCCTTTAGCAATCTGAGCGTTTGATAAACCAAAAAGTGCAACAGCACCCGCTAATAATATTTTTTTCATTTTAAAAAATTTTAATACTTTCTGAGGGCAAATTTACAGTGGCCTCCACGAATATTAAAATTTGTTAACGTGATTAATATCATTGTTAAATATTGATCTTTTGTAAACATAAATCATAGTCAACAAACCTTTTTGATTTTTTCACAATATTATGAATAAAAAAATTTCGATTCTTCAATTAGAGGTCGATATCTTTGCTCATTATGATTTGTCATTTTTGTCAAAAATAATACCCCTGCAAGAATTTTTGTTAAAATTAATAACGTAAAATATTAACATATAATTAATTAACTCTTAAAAATTAAACAATTGTTTATGAATTTTTATAAAAAGTCCAACTCTCCTTTTGAGAATTATATTTAAAAAATTCACAATAACCCTCAGAAAGTAAGTTTAATAGAACTTTAAGAATATTCTATATATCACTGTATCCTGGAGCATTATTAATCTGAAGAAATAGACTTGATGATGAGAAATAAGAAACTCTGGCTTTTGGCCAGAGTCTGCTATACTGTTTTTAAACTTTCTTATTTCAAAAAGAAGTTGTATCCAAGGTTTACTGCTCCTACATTCCAGCTATAAGAACCCCATCCCACTTTTCTACTGTTACTGATTGACTGGTATCCTAAGTACAACTCTCCTTTAGACATTTGATATCCGAATTTTGGCTGTGCATAGAAACCTCCGTCCATACCATCTTTTGTAGAAATACCATATCCAAGATCTAACCCTACAAAGATAGGAGCACCAGAAAATTTATACTTACCGGATACTGCTACCGGAATAAATCCGAAATCATCAAAATTGTCTTTTCCAAAGAAATGAGAATATCCTGTTGTAACTCCAAGGTCAAGACCTTTTGTAATATTCCACATATACGCAGCGTCTACACCTAATGTAAATGAAGATATATCACTTGCATCAGATACAGGAACACCAATATGTCCACCTAGTTTAAAACCTTCCTGTGCTTGAGCAGCACCTCCTAAAAGTGCAAAAGCACCAATTAATAATAGCTTTTTCATTTATTTGACTAGCGTTTGAATTATGGTGCAAAAATACTAATTATTTCTATGATAAACTAAACCACTAAGAATGATATTATGTAAAATAAAAAAAAGCAGAACAAATTTGTTCTGCTTTATATCTTGATAGATTAAAATCTTAAAAAATTAGTTTCCTCCGAATTTGAAACCAATACCTACTTGCAGGAAGCTGTTCGTTAATTTTCCGTCTCCTGAATCTTTTGCCAGGTTAGAAACACCGTAGTTGTATCTTGCATCAAAGAACAATCCGTTTTCCAAAGCATATTCCGCACCGATGAAAGGAGCAATATTCAAAGTATTTACCTGATCTTTGATATCTACTTTATCTCCTAACCCAAATTCAGCAGCAAGTTCTCCCGGAATCTCCGCTCCTCCTGTTACTTCATATTTTGCTTTAGCAGTAAGGATAATACCAAAACTTGCACCAGCAGAAACAGCTAAATTTTCAGTAATAAAATATTTAGCAGATACAGGAATCAATAAAGTACCGAAAGTCGTTTTTGCTTTTACACGAACATTTCCGTCGAAATCTCCTTCAAATGCACCTGTTTCGTCTACTTTTCCTCCAAGTGGCGAATATAAAACTTCCCCCTGAATTCCGAATTTGTCTCCGAATTTATGCTCAACCAAACCTCCTACATAGAATGTATGCATTGGATCTGAACTCTCAGATTGGCCATCAGCCTTCATTTTCAACGTAGATAAAGAATATCCGGCTTTAGCTCCAAATTTTGTTTCCTGAGCGTTTACATTTGCTCCCATGACAGCTACTGCTGCAATAAGTAAAAGTTTTTTCATTGTAATTAGTCTTTAATTTTAGGTCTGCAAAACTAATTATTTTTTTCTATTAAACAAATTTTAAAGAATAAAACAAACGTTAATAGAAGGTTAATGGAAACTTTTTTACATGAAATTAGTCATTTCTCAGTCTTTTTTCCTCATCATTATATGCCAGGATAATTTTTCTTACCACAGGGTGTCTTACCACATCTTCTTCCGTAAGATGCACAAACCCAATTTCTTTTACTCCTCCTAAGATTCTCATTGCCTCTTTCAATCCGGACTGTTGATTTTTTGGAAGGTCAATCTGGCTTGGATCTCCGGTAATGATAAACTTAGCATTCATCCCCATTCTCGTCAAAAACATTTTCATCTGAGCATGAGTGGTATTTTGCGCTTCATCAAGGATAACAAAAGCTTCATCCAGAGTACGTCCTCTCATAAAAGCCAGGGGTGCTACCTCGATTATTTTTTTCTCCATGTAACCTTCAAGCTTTTCATGAGGGATCATATCGCGAAGTGCATCATATAAAGGCTGTAAATAAGGATCCAGTTTTTCTTTAAGATCTCCCGGTAAAAAACCAAGGCTCTCCCCTGCTTCTACTGCAGGTCTTGTGAGAACAATTCTTTTTACCTCTTTATCTCTTAAAGCCCTTGCAGCTAGTGCCACACTGGTATATGTTTTTCCGGTTCCCGCAGGACCAATTGCAAAAACCATATCTTTTTTCTCTGTTTCCTTAACCAGTTTTTTAAGATTGGTGGTTTTCGCTTTTATTATTTTTCCATTGACTCCCTTTACAATAATATCCTGATCAAAAATCAGTTGTTTCTCATTTTCGTCTTTAATATTGAGAATATTTTCAACATCTTTAAGCTGTATCGAATTGTTTTTAGAAATAAAACTGACGATATCATCCAGTTTTTGCTTCAATATGTCTAAAACCTCCTGATTTCCCATCGCAAAGATAAAATGATCTCTTCCTGTAATTTTAAGAGTGGGGAAGCTTGATTTTATTAAGTTGAAATATTGGTTACTAACTCCATAGAAGATTTTCAAATCAGTATCTTCCAAATCATAGGTTAATTCAAACATGCAGTATTTTTATTTTAGATTTTAAAATTAAAGCTTTTTTTCAAATTTATATCAAATTCTTTTCAACAATCTTTCGGGCATTCTTTTTATTTTAAATAACTTTGCAATACTTCACTATTCTAAAATTGCTCATGTCAATTATTACCCTTACTTCGGATTTCGGAAATTTAGATTACAGAGTTTCGGCTGTGAAAGGCAAAATTCTGTCTCTAAACCCTGAGGTTAATATTGTTGATATAACCCACGATATCCAGGCATTCAACCTTATACAAACTTCATACATTGTAAGAAATGCCTATAAATACTTTCCAAAAGGAACCATACATATCCTTGCGGTAGACAGTTTTTTCAACAAATCAAGAAAAAATATTCTTTACAAAGCAGATGGCTCTTACTTTCTGGCAGCAGACAACGGTCTTTTAAGTCTTATATTTTTTGACATCAAACCTGAAGCGATCTATGAGATTACGCTGAATAACCGTTTTGATGATATCATAGACTTCACCTCTACTGATATTTTTGTTCCTGCAGCCGTACATCTTGCAAACGGGGGACTCCCGGAGGTCATTGGACGGAAAATAGAAACCACTAAGCAGCTGATGTTCCCAAGACCTGTCCTTAATGAATCTGAGGGAATGATTATTGGGGAGGTTACCTATATTGATAATTTCGGAAATATAATTTCAAATATCAGCAAAGATTTCTTCGAAAGTGCCGGCAAAGCCTATACAAGTTTTACTATAAAATTCAGAAATCTCACCCTTTCAAGAATTTTTTCAAGCCATACGGAAGTCGTTTCCGATTGGGAAAGGGAGACAGAATTCCACGGGCAATCCGCTGCGATCTTCAATGACAGTCAGCTTTTGGAACTTACCATCTATAAAGGGAGCAAGAAAAATGGGGCCAAAAGCCTGTTTGGATTGAATGTAGGCGAGAATATCTATATTGAATTCTCCTAAAATTATATATTTCATAAAAAAACCGATTTTTTTTATATATTTGTCAAAATCTAAAAATCAAAAATGGCAGAATACAAATTATTGCTTCCTTCCATGGGAGAAGGTGTTATGGAAGCGACAATTATCACTTGGTTATTCAATGAAGGTGATAACGTAAAAGAAGATGACTCTGTAGTAGAAATTGCAACAGATAAAGTAGATTCAGACGTTCCGACACCAGTTTCGGGGAAAATTGTAAAAATTTTAAAGCAAAAAGATGAAGTTGCCAAAGTTGGTGAAGCCATTGCTATTTTAGAAATCGAAGGAGAAGGCACTTCATCAGAGGAAGTAAAAACGGAAACTCCGGCTGCTACTCCGGACACTGAAACATTAAAAACAATTGAAGAGCCATTACAAACTGTAGCTGCTTCAAATGTAGAATTCTCAGGAGACCTTTATTTATCTCCACTTGTAAAATCAATTGCACAACAGGAAAACATTTCTGAAACTGAACTGAAGTCTATCAAAGGAAGCGGTTTGGAAGGAAGAATTACCAAAGAAGATATATTAGCCTATGTAGCGAACAGAGGAAACCAGCCGGCTCAGCAAGCAGCTCCGGTACAGGCAGCTTCCGCTCCGAAACCGGCAGTATCTGCTCCGGCAGCTACAGTTCCGGTAAGCGCAGGTGATGAGATCATTCCAATGGACAGAATGAGAAAGATCATTGCTGAAAATATGGTGAAGGCAAAACATATTGCTCCACACGTTACTTCTTTCATAGAAACAGACGTTACCAACGTTGTAAAATGGAGAAACAAAAACAAAGCAATCTTCGAAAAACGTGAAGGTGAAAAACTGACGTTCATGCCTATTTTCGTGAAAGCGATTGTAAAAGCAATTCAGGACTTCCCGATGATCAACGTTTCTATCAGTGGAGACAATATCATCAAGAAGAAAAACATCAATATTGGTATGGCTACTGCCCTTCCTGACGGAAACCTTATTGTTCCTGTTATTAAAAATGCAGATCAGTTATCACTGTCAGGTCTTGCAAAAGCAATCAATGATCTGGCCTACAGAGCAAGAAATAAAAAATTAAGACCAGAAGATACACAAGGAGCTACATATACCATCTCTAATGTAGGAAGCTTTGGAAACCTTATGGGAACTCCAATTATTCCCCAGCCTCAGGTTGCTATTTTAGCAATTGGAGCTATCGTTAAGAAACCTGCGGTTCTTGAAACAGCAGACGGAGATGTGATTGCGATCAGAAACTTAATGTTCATGTCTCACTCTTATGACCACAGAGTAGTAGACGGATCTTTAGGAGGAATGATGCTGAAACATGTACATGACTATCTTGAAAACTGGGATCTGAACACGGAGATATAAAAGCAGAAGATACTTCCTTTAAAATTTAACCAGAAAACAACAGTCTAACCAACACTTAAACAGATATTACATGAAAAATGCAACTCTAATTGCAATAATTTCACTAAGCCTCATTATTCTTATTGATCTTATTCAGTTTATTTCCAGTTTTTTTGAGTTTTACTCTATGGAGCTGTTTCGCGTTTTTGGTGTTTTAAATCTTATCTGTTTTATGGGAATTCTACAGTTTTTCGTTAAATTATACAATAAACAAAAGGAATGAATCGTGAGCTCAGGGAACTTTTTGAAATAAAACAGGACGAAGAAAAAAGTATTCAACCTACTGGCCAAAACGTAAAAAAACATATTTTGATACGTCTTGCAGTACTTATTTTTGGAAGTGTTGCTTTTTTAATTGCCATGAGCCAGGCCAAAGGCTGGGATGTTCTGGGTTACCTTTTCCTTATGATGATATTTCATGCCGTATGGCTGTTTTTCATCATTATTGAAATGGTCATTCTTCAGGGCAGCGAAAAACTTAAACTGAGGAATGTAAATTTAATTTTCACCCTTGTTCTCTTATTGATTTATGGCATAGGAAGTGCCATCGTCTTCAGCGGATCTTAAAATAAACTACAACAGGCTTTCAAAAATGAAAGCCTGTTTTATATTATAATGACATTTGTTTTTTATAGATACATTCTATCAATTCTTTCAAAAATTATTCTATTTTTGCACCAGACTTTAATTAAGACACCAATCGGTGTTTATATACAATCTTTTCCCGATAAGGATTTTAGACTTGAAATTAAAAATACTATTTTAAGCATTGGGATGCCAAAAGAATTAAGTGTAAATAATACCCTATCTATCGCAAAGTTTTTAGAGGAAATATAAATCTCAAAATTTTACCGTAATTTCATCCCAGAAAATAGACAAATGCTGAAAATCCTTGCTTTTATACGGAGATCCGTTAAAAAATCTTTTGACAATATTCGGAATGAGCAGCTAAAATATAATCTGCTTCAAGCCATTCCCTTCTGGATAGGATCTGTTATTACCGGTTTTTTTGCTGTATTGTATGCCAAAATATTTGCATGGGGTGAAAACCTCATGAATTTTATCTTTAACTGGCAGGCGTGGATGATTTTCATTATAGCCCCTGCCGGATTCGTACTTTCCTGGTGGCTGGTAAAAGAATTCGCTCCTAATGCTAAAGGAAGTGGCATTCCACAGGTAATGGCAGCAGTAGAACTCGCCAATCCGAAGGAACATAAAAAGATCAGAAGCCTTTTAAGTATTAAAATTATTTTTTTCAAAATCCTGTCTTCTGTCATTTTAGTGATTGGAGGAGGTGCCGTAGGGCGTGAAGGTCCCACAATTCAGATTGCAGGTTCTGTTTTCAGAAAAGTAAACGAATACCTTCCTGAATGGTGGCCGAAAATTTCCAAAAAAAATATGATTATGACCGGAGCTGCTGCCGGACTTGCTGCTGCTTTCAACACTCCGTTGGGTGGAATTGTATTTGCGGTAGAAGAACTTTCAAAAACCCATATCAATTATTTTAAAACGGCTTTATTTACAGCCGTTATTATTGCCGGCCTTACCGCACAAACATTAGCCGGATCTTATCTCTATTTGGGATATCCGAAAACACATGATGTTTCTTTACTCATTATGTTCCCTATTGTGCTTGTAGCAGCAACTGCAGGTATTCTTGCAAGCCAGCTTTCCGTTATTATGCTTAAAATCAATAGCTGGAAAAAGAAAAAACTGAAAACAGATAAAGCCACGGTGCTGTTTCTTATTATTTGCGCCCTGATTATAGCCTCTATCGCTTACTTTATTAACAGGGAAATTCTGGGTTCAGGAAAAGAGATTATGGAACGTGTTCTTTTCACCAAAGATAAACATGAAGACTGGTATGTCCCGATTTTAAGAATGCTTGGTCCTGCCCTTTCTTTTACATCAGGAGGTGCAGGTGGTATTTTTGCACCGGCTCTCAGTGCCGGAGCAAGCATAGGTTCTGTAATCTCAGGAGCTATCCACCTAACACCCAACGAAACCAATGTTGTGATTCTCGCCGGCATGGTTGCTTTTCTAACAGGAATTACCAGAGCTCCGTTTACTTCAGCAATTATCGTTCTGGAAATGACCGACAGACATTCCTTAATTTTCCACCTTATGCTTGCCGGAATGGTATCTTCTATTGCCTCTATTTTAGTAAGCAGACATTCGCTGTATGATGTACTGAAGGTTAATTTTTTAACGGAAATCCGAGAAAAGGATTAGTTTAGACTTAAATCCTGCACCCTTGTGCGCTCTTATCTCAACTTTAGCCCTCAATTATTTCACCCCTACTCTTGCATATTATAAATATATTTTCTAATTTTGCACCTCGAAATAATTAACAAATTCATTTAACATTATGAACAATTACGAAACTGTTTTCATTTTAACTCCCGTTCTATCTGAATCACAGGTAGAGGAAGCAGTGAACAAGTATGTAGATCTTTTAAAAGAAAAGAACTGCGAAATCGTTGCTAAAGAAAACTGGGGATTAAAAAAATTAGCTTATCCGATCCAATTAAAAAAGAACGGATTCTACACTTTAATCGAGTTTAAAGGAGAAGGAACTATCGTTGGCGATTTAGAATTAGCATTCAAACGTGACGAAAGAGTAATCCGTTACCTTACAACAAAACTTGATAAGCATGCTATTGAGTACGCTGTAACTAGAAGAACTAAAGTAAAAGCAGCTAAAGCTTAATTAATTAACCCTATTTTTTAAAACGACAAGACATGGCAATAGATGAAATGGCTAAACAAGCCTCAGCTGGAGGAGAATCAGAAGTAAAATTCCTTACTCCGCTTGATATCAATACAAAATCTGAAAAGAAATATTGTAGATTCAAAAAATACGGAATTAAGCACGTTGATTACAAAGATGCTGATTTCTTATTACAGTTCGTTAACGAGCAAGGTAAAATTTTACCAAGAAGATACACTGGTACTTCTTTAAAATACCAAAGAAAAGTTTCTGCTGCTATTAAAAGAGCAAGACACTTATCTTTATTACCATACGTAGCTGACTTATTAAAGTAAGATATAAAAGAAACAAGAAGAAAGAGAAAAGACTTCGGTCATTTTCTCTTTTTTTAAGTTGCTGAATAAATAATTAATTCTAACGATTTTTAGATTAAAGGAAAGAAATAATTTCTAAGACACCTGTCTTTTTTCTTTTTTCTTTGTTCTTTTCTCTAAAACTAAAAAACGGACAACAACAATGGAAATTATCCTAAAAAAAGACGTAGAAAACTTAGGACTTGAGTTTGATACAGTAAACGTAAAGCCAGGTTATGCTAGAAACTTCTTAATCCCTCAAGGATTTGCACTTTTAGCTACACCTAAAAACAAAGCTACTTTAGAAGCAACTTTAGAAGCTAGAAAAGAAGAAGAAGCTAAATTAATCGCTACTGCAAACACTGTAGTTGAGCAATTAAAGAAAACTTCTATTACTATTCCTGCAAAAGTAGGTTCTGGAGACAAATTATTCGGATCTATCAACAATGGAGATCTTTCTGCTGCTCTTGCTAAGGCTGGAGTTTCTGTAGAGAAGAAATACATCAAAATCCCAGGAAACACTATTAAAAGAACTGGTAAAGTTACGGCTAACATCAGACTACACAGAAATGTTGAATACAATTTCGAATTCGATATCGTTTCTGACGCTCCTCCTGCTCCAGCAGCTCCGGCTCCTGCAAAGAAGGAAGCTCCTAAAACTGAAGAAGAAGCTTAATAAGCCCATTTCTACATATACTAAACCACTTCATCTGAAGTGGTTTTTTTGTGCAGTATATCCAGCCTTCCTGTTCTGGGAACCGTTTACTTATCACCTCTCAGTTTCTGTTGGTATTCCGTAGGAGGTACCCCTATTATTTTTTTGAAAATATTGCTAAAAGAAGATAAGCTATTGTAGCCCACCATCATCGCTATTTCATACATATTGTATTTTCCTTCCAGCATAAGTTCAAGGGAACGGGTAATCCTTAAAGCTCTTAAAAAACGGACGTAATTCATCCCTAAAATCTCTTTAAACTTCCTCGACAGGGTTCTTGTACTCATTCCGAATTCTTTAGCCGTAAATTCAATGCTAAGTGGCTTCTCAAGGTTGGCATGAATGTACTTTGCAATTTTCAGCAGTGTTTCATCTTTTGGAAAGGGATGCTGAACCGGAAATGCCAGTTTTTTATCAATAGTTTCGGAAAGAACACCCTTTAAAGCTTTAAGAAAATTATACTGAGAGTCATCATTTTTTGTGATTTTCCCATCCCATTCTTTTGTATATAAAATCATTTCCCGGAGTAAGTTATTAACCGAATAGATATTAATTTCATCAAAACGGCCATTCTCCTCCGCCTCTTTTTTAAAATAGAAATTATACAAATCTACTTTCGAACTGGTAGAGAAAATATAATGGGGTGTTCCGGCCGGAATCCACATAAAGCATCTTGCCGGAAGATACCAGTGTTTCAGTTCTGTGAAAACGTGTACAATACCTCCTTCTGCATAGATTAATTGTGCAGAACTGTGGTAATGAATATCTGTAGTCACATTTCCCGTAAGCACATGATATACATAAAATTCGGCATCTTCTTCTTCTACTGCTTTAAAATGACTGTCATTCATAGGGTAAAGGTAAGAAGAAATTTCAAATTGGCGTAAATGAGCAAATATTTTTCTGTTTTCACAAATAGGGTCATATGCTAGTGATCGTAACTTTGCTGCATCAAAATCATTTTAGCAAAAATCCTTTAAATAAATTATGAATATGATATTTAACGCATGTAAATATCAATGCATCGCGTTGTGCTTATTATTGGTAAGCAACCTTTTACATACACAAATGATCGATTATCAGCATCTCAGCTTGCAACAGGCTGTAGGCATTGGTCTGAAAAACAACAAGAACATTCTGATCAGCCATTTAAAACAGGAAATGTCTGTTACCAAAGAGAAAGATCTTAAAATGGAAAAACTTCCGGACATTGAGTTTCATACCAGCTATAATCAGGTAACCAATCTTTTTCAGCATCAAAACGGTGTATTCAATGAAGCTACAAAATATGACGTCATCAACGGAATGTATGATTTTACCTTATCAGCTTCAATCCCGGTATATATGGGAGGAAGAATAAAAAATACGGAAAAGAAAGCAGCTATTGATACTGAAATTTCAGGTTTGAGAACTCATCTGGATGAAAGACAGCTTACCATGGAGATTATTACTGCTTTTCTACAGATCCACCATTTAAAAGAACAGCAGAGCCTTATTAATGATAAAATGAAAGAAGATTCTGTGAATATCAAACAGGTAAAAGCATTAAAGGCCAATGGTGTAGTTACGGTGAATGAGGTACTGAGAACTTCTTTACAACTATCCAACCACAAAATGAGCTGGACAGAACTTGACAATGATGTTCAGATTGCAGAACATAAGCTGAAAACCATTCTTTCTCTTCCGGAAAACCAGGAAATGCATGCAGATACAGAAGATCTGATCTCTGATACGGTGACTATTCCTTACCTTGAAGAACTTACTGAAACCGCTTTACACAAAAATGAATCTGTAGACATTACACACAAGAATCTTTCTCTGAAAGAACTGGACCGGAAGATCACCAAAGCCAATTATTTACCTAAAATTACGGCAGGGGGTGAATATTTCTTAAAATATCCGAATATGATGTTTTTCCCTCCGGAACCCTATGCCTACCGTTTGGGAATGCTTGGAGTGAATCTCACCTACCCTATAGAAAACCTGTATAAAAATAAATACAGGATGCAGGAAGCGAAAGAGAATATTGATCTGGCAAAACTTCAGATTGAAGAGAATGATGAGAAGATCCGACACAGTGTATATGAAGCCTACAAAAAGTTTGAAGAAACTGATCAGAAAGTAAAAATAGCTGAAGAGGCTATTGATCAGGCTAAAGAAAACTATCGTATTGTAAGGACAAAATATGCCAATAAATTAAGTCTGATCACCGAGCTCATTGATGCCGATAATACTTATCTGGAAGCTGAATCCAATCTTATTTCTGTAAAAATTAACCGACAACTAAAATACTACCAACTCCAATATACGATTGGAAACTTATAAAAACTATGGCAAAGAAAGAACTGACACAAAAGGAAAAAAGAATCAACAAGACCATTACTTTACTGGCCTGGATCCTGATCATCAGCGGAATTACCGGAATGGTGAGTTTTTATCTGTTTTCAAGGAAAAATGTAACCACCAATGATGCTCAAATCGAACAATATATTACTCCTGTATCCAGTAAAGTCTCAGGATTCATCAAAACGATCAGATTCAATGAAAATCAATTTGTACATCAAGGTGATACACTGATCGTGATAGACAACAGGGAATTTGTAAACCAGGTAAAAGTAGCAGAAGCCAATCTTCATACGACGACTGAAAATATTACAACCATTCAAAGTGGGGTGAGCACCAAAGAAAGCGACACCAAAATCATTGATGCCAAAATAGCTTCAGCCAAAATAGACATCTGGAGAACTGAACAAGACTATAAAAGATATAAAAACCTGCTATCGGAAGATGCTGCTACAGAACAGGAATTTGAAAATGTAAAGGCTTCTTATGAGCAGGCTAAAGCCAATCTCATGGCATTGGATCAGCAGAAAAATGCGGTCAGAGCCGGAGCCAATGAACAACAGACCAAGGTTGCACCGGCCAAAAGCCAGATCCAGCAGAGTTCTGCCAACTTAAATAATGCCAAACTTTTCCTTTCATATACTGTTATTACTGCACCTTACGACGGATGGGTGGGTAAAAAAACAATTCAGGAAGGTCAATTAATCAAGGAAGGTCAGGCCTTGGTACAGATGGTCAGCAAAGAAAAATGGATCATTGCCAATTATAAAGAAACCCAGCTTGGACAGATTGACCAGAAGCAGGAAGTGACCATTACAGCAGATGCGTATCCCGATATTGAGTTCAAAGGAAGGGTTGTTTCTGTTTCACCGGCATCAGGATCTCAATTTTCCCTGGTAAAGCCTGACAATGCTACCGGAAACTTTGTGAAAATAGAACAGAGGTTTCCCGTGAAAATTATCCTTGATCATAATAAAGATAATGAAAAACTGCTTTCCGGAATGAATGTTCTGGTAAGTGCGAAGAAGATATAGTTTGAGAGTATTAGGGTTTGAAAATACTAGAGTATTAGAATGCAAAATCATACTTCTTTTTATTTTCAAATCATCATATTTCAAATTTTCAAATTAATGTTAGATTTTTTTAGCGAAAAGGCAAGACCGCAAAAATCACAGATCTGCTTATTTTTTCACTGAGCATATTTGTCATTTTACCTTTTACTTTTACACCTTGCTCTTTTGTCTTTTCGCTTTTTTTATTCCACAGAAAAAGTGAATGCACCTATCTGCATTCTCAGCTTTTCACCACTATTCTATGCAACACAATACAGTTTATCATCAATGGTTACCTCAATGGCTGAAACTACCACTTCTTGTACTGGCATTATTTCCCCATATCATGTTGTTGTCGCTGTTACATTCCAACAGTGCTTTCACCTCTTCTTTTATGGGGGTAGATTCCGATGACATTCAATACTTAATGATGTTGATGTATGGAACATTTGTCGTTACTCTCTTAGTTTTACAAAGGTTTATGGCTTATTTCAGTGTGAAATATTATGTCCTGCTGATGTCTTCTGTTTCAGTAATTCTTCTTTATATTTTATCTGTTACCAATGATTATCATGTTATTTTGGTCATACGATTTTTAGAAGGATTTTTTGGATTGTTGGAAGGCGCTATTTTCCTGCCTTTAATTATAGCCGAACTAAAAACCAAACACGCCAAAGTTATTGCTTACCTCTTTATGTATTCTCTTATGCTGACAGGAGGAACAGTAACAACCACCTTATTAAAATCAAGTATTCAGGATTACGATTTTCAACATATGATTTTAATGATGGCGTATTTTCACGTTTTTGTATTGATACTGGGAATTGCTATTTTCAACAGAAATCGATTTTTTCCTAAAAAACCACTGTACCAAATGGATCTTCCAAGCTGGTTTTTACTCTGGGTATGCCTGCAATCGGGAGCATATGCTATTATCTATGGAAAAAGACTGATGTGGCTTGAGTCCGATTCAATCGTTATCTGCTTATTTATATTTATGATTTCCGGAGGATTATTTATGCTTAAACAAAGATCCTCAAAACGACCCTTATTCCATTTTGAGGTTTTCAATTCAAAAAATGTGATTACAGGGATGATTCTCTTCTTTATTTTCTATATTATCCGCTCAGGATTGAATAATGTATACAGTATTATGGCGACTGTATGGAAATGGCCATGGGATTATATTGTCAATATTCAATATTGGAATGTAGCAGGAACACTTATTGGAGTTTTTATATCAGGCATTTGTCTGGTTCGTGGAATTTCTTCCAGAATAGTCTTCTTTACAGGTTTCCTTTTATTGGCAATAGATTGCGCCTGGTTTACCTATACTTTTTATCCGGATACTACCCTTTCCACCATATGCCCGCCCTTATTTCTGCAGGGTGTAGCCCAGGGATTATTATTCACTCCTCTGGTATTCTTTCTGATCTCAGGAATGCCGGAAGAATATGTAGCGAATGCCAGTGCTATGGGAACTACTACCCGCTTCTGGGCAACAGCCAGCGGATATGCTTTAATGCAGAATGTAATGCTTTTTTTAACGTTAAAACATTCTGATGCTCTTAGTTTTACCCTTACTGACACTAACCCTGTCTTTTACAGCCAATGGAATCAGATTTTTGGAGGCCATATTTCAAAACTGCCGGTCAATGAATCTCTATCGATGACTGCAGGAGCTTTTAAAGCAAAAATAACAGCTCAGTCCATTCTTCTTTCCAATATGGAAATTTTTACCGGATTATTCTGGCTAGCCTTGATAACAGCCCTTCTCTTACTGCTTTATCATCCCGTAAAAATAGCTGTAAGAAATATTATGTAATGCAGTAAAGAAAGGAAACTGGATACAGCATTGATGTTTCAGTGATCCATAATGCTCTTCCGAATCCCGCTTCTGAGTCCCTTTCAACTTTGGCCAGCTTATTGTTCGTTGATTAAAACGGCAATACTGAACAAATATCTACGTTTAAATACAAAGCATAGTATGGAAATTGAAAAGATTTTACAGGGACAAAAAGATTTTTTTAAAACACAGCAGACCAAGAATATTGCATTCAGGAAAATGTATCTTGAAAAGCTCCGAAACCTTCTCATAGCTAATGAGGACATACTGTATGAAGCAATTAACAAAGATTTTGGAAAATCTAAATTTGACACCTTTACCACAGAGATTTCTTTTTTATTAAAGGATATTGACTATTATTTAAAAAACCTGAAATCTCTTTCTAAACCTAAGAAAGTAGGTACCAACCTTGTCAATCAGCTTGGAAGCAGTAAAATTTATTCGGATCCACTGGGGTGTATATTGGTTATAGGTGCCTGGAACTATCCTTATCAGCTGTCGCTCTCCCCTCTTATTGCTGCTATTGCTGCCGGCAACTGCTGTATTTTAAAGCCCAGCGAAATAGCAGAAAATACCATGATGGCCATGGCAACAATCATCAATGAAAACTTTCCTTCTGACTATCTGTATGTATACGAAGGAGGTATTGATGAAACAACAGCACTTTTACACTTAAAGTTTGATAAAATATTTTTTACAGGAAGTACTAAAGTTGGAAAAATCATCTATAAAGCTGCTGCCGAACATTTAACTCCTGTAGTCCTTGAATTGGGAGGAAAATCTCCTGCCATTGTAACTAAAGAGGCTAATCTTGAAGTTGCTGCCAAAAGAATTGTATGGGGAAAGTTTCTGAATGCCGGACAAACCTGTGTAGCCCCGGATTATGTACTACTTGAAGAGTCTATACAGGAACAGTTTATGGAAATGCTCAGGAAATATATCAAAGAATTTAAATACGAACCGGATTCAGAGCAGTATACAAGAATTATTAACCGGAAGAATTTTCAGCGACTGATCCATCTTATTCATCCGGAGAACGTATATTTCGGAGGTCATTTTGATGAAGAAAAACTATATATAGAACCCACCATTCTGAATAATTCAGATTGGAACGAAGATATTATGCAGGAAGAAATCTTTGGCCCGATTCTTCCGGTTATCAGTTTTCAAAGCTTTAACTCAGCCCTTAATTCTATTCTGGAGCTGGAAAAACCTCTTGCCGCCTATCTTTTTACCAATAATGCAGAAGAAAAAGAACTGTTTACCAGGAAACTTTCCTTTGGAGGCGGATGTATCAATGATACTGTCATGCATTTAAGTAATGACAACCTTCCGTTTGGAGGAGTCGGAAATTCAGGAATTGGAAATTACCATGGAAAATTTGGTTTTGAAACTTTTTCACATCAGAAGTCTGTTCTGGAAAAAACAACCTGGGGTGAACCTAATATTAAATACCCACCCTATTCTGAGAAAAAATTAAGCTGGATCAAAAGGTTTTTATAAGGTTCCAGAGATTATCCAGATTACGTTATAAAGATTTTAATTTCATGATTTTCAGTAAAATAAAAAAGCTGCTTCATTATTGAAACAGCTTTTTTTAGTTTTATCCTTTAGGAGCCCAGGTATTGAAAAAGTCTTTGACCTTTTCTTTACTGTATCCTTTTCCATCTTCAAAGACATCGCTCTGCTGAACTTTAATCATCTTTCCATTTTTATCCAATACAATAAATACCGGATATCCAAATTTTTCACCAGGATTATCATATTGAGCAAAAACTTTTTCGTTTTTATTATCCGGAGAATAATTCAGGTGATAATATAAATAGTTTTTATCTACCATTTCTTTTAATTCAGGAGTAGTCTGCACAAAATTATTAAAACGGAGACACCAGATACACCAGTTCCCTCCTGCCTGAATCATAATATTTTTACCTTCTTTCTGAGCTTGTGCCACCAGTTTATTAATATCTGCCTGAGCGTCAGCTTTTGGATTATAAGGCTTAGGAAGCTTAGCTTTTTCCTCAGCAGCCTTTTTCTTCGCTTCCAGTTCTTTTTGTTCTGTAGGAACTATAAGAGCTGTTTTCTGTTTACCTTTATCCGGTAAATTCTTTATATCCTGTGAAAAAGCAAAAATACTTAATCCCAGGAAAGCCAATATTGCTATTTTTTTCATAACATAAAAATAAAAAAATAATATTATCCTTCTGCAAAAATAGAACCATAATTTTATTATCACTAAATTTGCGTGTTTTATGAATTACCTGATCAAAATATTATATTTCATTTCCAAACTTCCGCTTAAAGTATTGTACGTTTTTTCGGACGTTATGTTCTTCTTAAACTATTATCTGGTAGGTTACAGAAAGAATGTGATTACTCAAAATCTAAAGAACTCTTTTCCAGATAAATCTGAAGAGGAGATTAGTAAAATACGGAAAATGTTTTACCGGAATTTCTCAGACTATCTTGTAGAAACCATAAAATCTTTCAGCATCTCTGAAACAGAGGCGAGAGTAAGAATGCAACATATTAATCAGGATGTATTTCATGAAGTTCAAAAGGAGGGTAAAAATATCATTCTCCTTGCAGGGCATGTTTTCAACTGGGAATGGATTAATGCATTGGCAAAAATTGTTCCTCAGGAGCACTGTCATCCGGTTTACAGAAAGGTGAATAGTGATTTCTGGGAAAACCAGATGAAAAAAGTCCGTAACAAGTTCGGTAATGAGGCTTTGGAAGCCAATGAAGTAATTCTTAATATTTTCAGGAATAAAAATGACGGGAATTCTATCTACATGTTTGTTGCAGACCAGACCCCGCATTCTTCTCATGTCAATTACGGATTGGAATTTCTGAATCAAAGGACCCCTGTTTTTATCGGATATGATAAACTGGCAACAAGAATGGATCTTGCTTTTATTTATTGCGAGATGAAGAAGGTAAAGCGAGGTTATTATCAGGTCAACTATCACAGAATATACCCGGACAATGAAAAATTTGTAGAGCATGAAGTTGTCAAAAAGTTTCACCACTTGCTGGAAAACACTTTACACAAAAATCCGGATAATTATCTATGGTCTCACAGAAAATGGAAATATCAGGATTCTATCAAAACTTTTGATTCTGAAAAAAAATAGATTGACATGCAGAAAAAACTGGCAGTTGCTATCTTAAACTGGAACGGCAAAAACTGGCTTGAAAAATTTCTACCGAATGTAGTTGAATTTTCTCAAAATGCAGATATTTACGTCATTGATAACCTTTCAACAGACGATTCTATAGAGTTTTTAAATATCCATTTTCCATCAGTAAAGATCATTAAAAATCATAAGAATTATGGTTTTGCAGGAGGCTATAATGAGGGATTAAAGGAAATTAAGAATGAATGTTACTGTCTTCTCAATTCTGATGTAGAAGTTACTGATAACTGGATAGAACCTGTAATGGAAATATTGGAAAAGAATTCTGATATTTCAGCTGTTCAGCCTAAAATACTATCCTATACTCATAAAAACTATTTTGAATTCGCAGGTGCCGGAGGGGGTCTGATTGACAATCTAGGCTATCCTTACTGCAGAGGAAGAGTATTTGATGACCTGGAAGAAGATAAGGGCCAGTATGATGATGAAACAGAGATTTTCTGGGCTTCAGGATGCTGTTTTTTTATCCGCTCAAAAGATTTTTGGGAACAAAATGGTTTTGATGAAAGATTTTTTGCCCATCAGGAAGAAATTGATTTATGCTGGAGACTCATTAACTCCGGGAAAAAGATTTTTTATACAGGAAAATCCAAAGTCTATCATGTAGGTGGCGGAACACTGAATAAGCAAAGTGCTCAAAAGACTTACCTGAACATCAGAAATAATCTTTCAATGATGCTTAAAAACCTTCCTTTTCCAAGACTGATCTGGGTGATATTTTTCCGGCTTTGTCTGGATGGTATTGCGGGAATCTATTTCGGATTAAAGCATGGTTTTCCTCATTTATGGGCAGTAGTGAGAGCTCATTTTGGGTTTTACGGTCAACTTCCAGGAACCCTGAAACTACGTCAGAAACACCAGAAGAATCAGTTTTATCAATCGAAATGGCTTATTTTTAAGCATTTTTTGGGTGGAAAGTAGCAAGTGATAGATGATAGATTCCAGGGAATAAGGAAAAGTAAATATCTGTACTATGATTAACTGGAAAATCTCTTCAGCCACCTTAAACCCACTCCCTAGAATATTTAATTCCAGACTATAGAATCAACACCCGAAACAAGTAACTAAATAATTAACAGTAACTTATAATTTATAAACAATGGATTTCTGTGCAATAGATTTTGAAACGGCAACTCACGAGAAAAGTTCAGCATGTGAGATGGGAATCTGCGTGGTACAGGATTCTAAAATTGTAGAAACAAGAACCTGGCTGATCAAACCTCCCAGTTTCCCCTATTTTAACAAATTCAATGTTGCTGTACATGGTATACAGCCCGAAGATGTAAAGGATGCTCCTACTTTTGACGAAATTTGGCATGAAGCTCAGGATTTAATGTACGGAACATTAATGATTGCCCATAATGCAAGCTTTGACGCATCTGTTTTAAGAGGCTGCTTTGAACATTACGGTATGTTTACGCCCAAATTAAACTATTTGTGCAGTATACAGCTCGCAAAAAAATCATGGAATTACCTTCCGAAATACGGATTAAAACCTCTTGCAGAATACCATCAGATCAGTTTTAATCACCACAGAGCCGGAGCTGATGCTGAAGTTTGTGCAAAAATATCCTTACTAGCATTTGAAAAATTAATTATCACCAGCAATGAGGAAATAGATGAATCTGTATTGAAAAAGTACGTAAAGAAACTATAGCTAAAAAAACTCCACCTTCTCGGGCATTCTTTATGGGATATACACGTAATTCTGTATAAAACCGAGAGGTATATACAAAATAAGGTTATTAGAGGGATAGACCCTATTGAATCAATAAAAGCTTACAATGCTGAAGGAAACTCATCCTTCAAAATTCCTCTCATTCCAGATAGAAGGCTCTGCTCTATCTGCCTAAGAGTATTTATTTCCTAGAAATTAAGTATAAAGGTGGCATCAGCAGATATAAGTTTATTAAAAAAATAATTAATTACTTAAAACTTCGGAGAGCAGATTGAATTTGGGGATATCAATCTCAAAAGTTTCCTGGGTTTCCAGGTTTTTAACCTGATATTTTCCGCTCATATTCCCTACACCGGACCGAAGCATTACGTTTGAGAAATAAGCGAAATTTTCGCCTGTTCCTATTTCCGGAGTTAATCCAATTACTCCGTCACCTATAATCTCAGTATATCCAAAACCTACATCAAAAATTAACCATTTTCTTTTAAGTACTTTGATAGGAAAGCTTCCGTCATTTTCTATCGTGATATTATACTTAAAGACATAACGGTTCTCGGATGGAAAACTGTTTTTACTATCATATTCAGGTATTACTGAAACTTTGATATTGGAAGTCATTTTTGAAAACATCATTGTAGTATTTTCTTAACAGATACAAAAATCTCGCCTTTTTTAAGGCGAGATTATATATTTACATTATAATTTTATTAAAACTTATAATCCAAGGCCTTTTCTTTCGTCACCTCCCATTAATACTGCAACAGGATTATCGATACCTTCTTTTACGGCTACAAGGAATCCTACGGATTCTTTTCCGTCAATAATTCTGTGGTCATAAGACATAGCCACATACATCATTGGTCTGATTACTACCTGCCCGTCAACAGCAACCGGTCTCTGGATGATGTTGTGCATTCCTAAGATTGCAGATTGAGGAGGGTTGATGATTGGTGTAGACAACATAGATCCAAATGTACCACCGTTAGTGATTGTAAATGTACCACCTGTCATTTCATCAACAGTAATTTTTCCGTCTCTTACTTTTGTAGCAAGATCTTTGATGTTTGCTTCAACTCCGCTGAAAGTCATGTTTTCTGCATTTCTCAATACAGGAACCATTAATCCTTTAGGACCAGAAACTGCAATTGAAATATCACAGAAATCATAGTTTATTTTGAAATCTCCATCGATAGATGCATTAACATCCGGATACATTTCCAATGCTCTTGTAACAGCTTTAGTAAAGAAAGACATGAAACCAAGTCCTACTCCGTGTTTTTGAGCAAATTCTTCTTTATATTGCTTTCTTAGTCTGAAAATTTCAGACATGTCAACTTCGTTGAAAGTGGTTAACATTGCAGTTTCATTCTTTACAGAAACCAATCTTTGAGCGATTTTTCTTCTAAGAACAGAAAGCTTTGTTGTGGTTGTAGATCTTGCACCTGTAGCTGTAAGAGGACTTCCTCCTAATGCAGGAACTGCAGCCAATTCAGCATCAGTTTTAGTGATTCTTCCGTCTCTTCCGCTTCCTGAAACCTGTCCTGCATTAATTCCTTTTTCGTCAAGGATTTTCTTAGCAGCTGGAGATGGAGCCCCTGTTGCGTAAGTTTGTGGAGCAGCAACTGGAGCAGCTGGTTTTGGTGCTTCCTGTTTAGCCGGTTCAGCAGCTTTAGGAGCTTCTTCTTGCTTTGGAGCTTCAGCAGCAGGAGCGTTTCCTTCTGGTCTTGCAGCATCCATATCAATTAAACAAACAACCTGACCTACTTGTACTACATCTCCTTCTTCTGCTTTTAAAGTGATGATACCACTTTGTTCTGCAGGTAATTCAAGAGTTGCCTTGTCTGAGTCTACTTCAGCGATAGGTTGATCTTTTTCTACATAATCACCATCTTTTACAAGCCAAGTTGCAATTTCAACTTCTGTAATGGATTCGCCCGGTGAAGGAACTTTCATTTCTAAAACTGACATATCGAGTATTTTTTATTTTTTAATGGATATTATTTTAATTAAGCTGTAACAGGTCTTTTTGCAGGAGCATCATCTCTATCGAAAACTCTGTTGATCACTGCATTTTGGTTTTTCTCAAACATTTTGTGGCTACCTGGAGCCGGAGCACCGCTTGGTACAGGAGATACGACCTGGATTCCTGTATCTCTGAAGTTTCTCAGGATATAAGACCAAGCTCCCATATTTTCAGGTTCTTCCTGAGCCCAAACAAGCTGTGTTCTGTTGCTATATTTGTTGAAGATCTCTTCGATAGCATCTGTCTGAAGTGGATATAACTGCTCAAATCTTACTAATGCAATATTTTCACAATTCAGTTCTTCTTTCTTCGCTAATAATTCGAAGTACAGTTTACCTGAACAAAGAACCAGTTTTTCTACTTTTTTAGGATCTGCTGTAGGATCGTCTAAGATAGGCTGGAATGAACCGTTTGCAAAATCTTCAAGAGGAGAAACCACTTTCGGGTGTCTCAATAAAGATTTAGGGCTCATTACGATCAATGGCTTTCTGAATGCCCATTTCAACTGTCTTCTCAATAAGTGGAAGTAGTTGGCTGGTGAAGTAATATTAGCGACTACCATATTTTCATTAGCACAAAGTGTTAAGAATCTTTCCAGTCTTGCTGAAGAGTGTTCTGCACCTTGTCCTTCTGAACCGTGAGGCAATAACATTACCAATCCGTTTTGAAGTTTCCATTTTTCTTCTGCAGCAGCTAAGTACTGGTCAACGATAATCTGAGCTCCGTTAACGAAATCACCAAACTGAGCTTCCCAGATGGTTAATGTATTAGGAGAAGCCATCGCATATCCGTAATCGAAACCTAAAACTCCATATTCTGAAAGGTGAGAATTGAATACATCAAATCTGCTTTCTGATACGTGTCTTAATGGGATATATTCTTCTTCTGTATCTTCAGTTTTTACGACAGCATGTCTGTGAGAGAATGTACCTCTTTCCACATCTTCTCCGGAGATTCTTACATTATGCCCTTCTACAAGAAGTGTAGCATATGCTAACCATTCTCCTACTGCCCAATCTAAAGAGTTTCCTTCAATCGCTTTGATACGGTTTTCGAAAAGTCTTGTGATTTTATTGATGAATTTTTTATCTGCAGGAAGTGTTGACATTTTAAGAGCTAATTCCTTCAGCTTAGCGATATCATATTTGGTATCTACCGCAGCCTGAACTACACCTCTCTTTCCGATAGGATAGTTCATCCAGTCTTCAGCCATGAATAAATCCATAACATTTTTCTCGATCTCTTTAGAAGCATCAAAATCTTTATCTAATAAAGCTTTGAAGTCTACCTCCATCTTTTTGATGATGTCGTTAGAGATTACGCTGTCCTGGATTAATTTATCTTTATAAATTTCTCTTGGGTTCTGGTGCTTGGAAATCGCTTTGTACAGATTAGGCTGTGTAAATCTAGGCTCATCCCCTTCGTTATGACCATATTTTCTATATCCTAAAAGATCGATATAAACATCTTTTCCGAATTTAGCTCTGAAATCAGCAGCAAAATGGATCGCATGAACTACCGCTTCAGCATCGTCAGCATTTACGTGCATTACAGGAGATTCTGTAACTTTTGCAATGTCTGTACAGTATGTTGAAGATCTTGCATCAAGGAAGTTCGTAGTGAAAGATACCTGGTTGTTGACAACGATATGAACAGTACCTCCTGTTTTATATCCTTCCAGTGTCATCATCTGTGCTACTTCATAAGCAATACCCTGTCCTGCAATAGCTCCGTCACCGTGAATGATGATTGGTAAAACTTTAGAATAGTCTTTGTATTTATCATCTACTTTTGCACGGCAGATTCCTTCTACAAGAGCCGCTACAGTTTCCAGGTGAGATGGGTTTGGAGTCAGGTTGATACAAACTTCCTCTCCTGAAGCTGTTTTAATTTTTTTAGATGATCCTAAGTGATATTTAACGTCACCAGAGAATACATCTTCTTCAAATTCTTTTCCTTCAAATTCTGAGAAGATTTGTTTGTAAGACTTTCCAAAGATATTGGACAATACATTTAATCTTCCTCTGTGTGCCATTCCCAACACTACCTCATCTACCCCTAATTGGGAAGATCTGGAGATCAATTGGTCTAATGCAGGGATTAATGATTCTCCTCCTTCCAGAGAGAATCTTTTTTGTCCAACGAATTTTGTATGAAGATAGTTTTCAAACGCAACCGCCTGATTCAATTTCAATAAAATTTCTGTTTTTTCATTTGCAGAAAGGCTTGGGTGGTTTTCATTTACCTGAAGCCATTTTTTAATAAAATCTTTTTCTTCAACATTGTTGATGTAAGTATATTCTACCCCGATAGAATCACAGTAGATATTTTCCAGATGCTTGATCAAATCTGCTAAAGTAGCAGGTTCTTTCATTCCTGTTTCTACAGCACAGTTGAATTTTGTATTTAAATCCTCTTTAGTAAGACCGAAATTCTCGATATCTAAAGTAGGAGTATAGTGCCTTCTCTCTCTTACAGGGTTTGTCTTTGTGAACAAGTGCCCTCTTGTTCTATAAGCCTCAATAAGGTTTACCACCTTAAATTCCTTTTTGATGTGCTCAGGAACCTCTCCATTTGATACCGCCTGAGAAATCTGTTGTACTGCAGGAGCAGCGTTGGCCGGAGCCTGAATAAATTGGATGTTATCGTCATCACCGTAGTTCTCCAAAGCAAAATCGAAACCTTGAAAGAAGGCTTTCCATGATGGCTCTAAAGAATCCGGGAATTTTAAGTACTGTTGGTATAAATCCTCAATTAACTGAGAATGAGCTGCGTTTAGGAATGAAAATCTGTCCATTATTACAGTTTATCTATTTATTAAAATTTATTTGTAGAATTAATCTTCAAATTTAATAAAAAAAACCGACTTAGAACAGTCTCAAACCGTTAAAAAAAATTAAGAAAAAAAAAATCATTTAAAGACTGATAATGAGAGCTTCATGTTCACCTCCTGTCCTTCCATCGGACGTTCAATGAAAGTCTGACGAATATCCCCAAAACGCATCTCATCCTTCTTTGCTTTCTGAATCAGCTGCTGAATGGCCTTAATTCTGCCGTCATAGCTCCCCTTATAGTACATCACATAATTTTGGGACGGATTTACAGTTCTGAAGTTGAAATTATTGTCTGTCACTCCAATTTTTTTAGAAAGTGGGATCCCCAGAAAGTAAGAAACTTCTTTGTCTTTATAATTATCCGCATCCGTCATTAAGATAGGATACCCGAATTCATCGTCTTTTTTCCCAAGGTCCATGGTTACGAAATTATACATTTTGTTATAATTCATAACGATATTCTTGTAAAGCGCATCTTTTTTGTTGGAGGTACTCACATTGACACCCAGAAGCAACTTATCTTCTTCATTTTCAACCATCAGACTGTCATATTTTATGGCAGCCATCTGATTGTCTTTCTCCACTTTATTTCCCAGAACATTCTTTAAATTCACCATACTTTTGGTAATATTCTCAGCAAATCTGTCTTCCGTCCAAAAGTTCCCCACTCTTTTCCATACAGAAAGTTTTGGGGTATGCACATACCATATGATTTTTGTTTTTTCAGCTGATACAGGCTTAAATTTAACATCTACCAGGGTTGGATTTTCATTTTCATCTTCAAAAAGCTGGTATTTCAACGTCTTATTAGGATTTTCATACCGGATGAACATTTCTCCATCGGTATCATTCTTAGGATCTACATAGCTGATCGCACTTCCCTGTCCTTCATAAGGCATATAATAATCTATATCCATAGACTGTGAACTGGTGAAATAATTGTTCCATCTCGTAAAGTGCTGAAGATTATTAAACTGTCCAAAGACCTTATCTATAGGGTAATCAATTTCTTTTTCAATGGTGAAATTTTTACTCTCATCCACAAAATAGTACATGGAGGCAGCATAAGCTCCTCCTAAAAGAACAATAATAAAAGCTAAGATCTTAAAAATACGCATCACGCAAAAGTAATACAAATAAAAAAAGTGACCAATATGCTGATCACTTTGATGAATATTTTATTTTAATGATAATATTCTAGTTTTCGAATCACTTATACAAGTCTTTTCCATTTATATCTCTTTTACATTGGTATAGCTTGGATAAGGATATAAACCAGTTTGGCATTCTGATAATTGTTTCAGTCTAATTGTTTGTGTCCTGCACGAAATAACTATTAAAAATAATGTGAGTATAAATAATCTGCTTTTCATTATTGGTATTTAAAGCCTCCGAAGAGGCTTTTATTTATATAATTGATCAACATATACTCCTTTTATTGGAACCATTTTGTTATTTTCTCTTTTATAATAAGCTTTAGGAAATCTTTTTCTTAGTCTTTTTTTAGACTTAATGATATAAGAAAAATTTTCTTCAAATAACAT
>Ga0105243_10000751_pt1 | contig 31062 bp, 36 predicted proteins | sample KBSM34metaG_FD_81525 | JGI IMG/M metagenome (GOLD analysis project Ga0105243, IMG submission 81525) | Miscanthus rhizosphere microbial communities from Kellogg Biological Station, Michigan, USA - KBS M3-4 metaG | ecosystem: Host-associated > Plants > Roots > Rhizosphere > Soil | place... | reverse complement strand
GGGAATCCCCCAGCCCCGGGAAGCTGAGAAGCACGGCATCGGCAAGCCGACAGGTGAGAAACAACGCGGCCGGGTGAGGTCCGAGCAGACCCAAAGACGAGTCGGGATAGATAGGAGTGCCTTGAATCCCGAGCACCCGGCGCTCAATCCAAGCCGCGTTCCTCGAGGTCGTGCTCTTCCCAGCCGAAGTAGTGGCCGAGCTCGTGGAGCAGGGTGATGCCGACCTCGTCGCGGAACGCCTGTTCGTCCTGCTCGACCCATTCCCACAGGTTGGCGAGGAACAGGCGGACGCGGGAGACGTCGGCGGCGGCACCGGCGTCGTCGAGCAGCGAGGGGCCTTCGAACAGGCCGAGCTCGTCGCCTTCGAGCGTGTCGTCGTTCAGGCCGCGGCCGGGGCGTTCCTCGAAGGTGATCGAGCAGTTCTTGGCCGGTTTCTGCAGTTCGGGTGGCAGGGTGGCGAGCACCGCGCCGACTTCCTCGCCGGCCCATTGCGAAAGCGTGTCGAAATCCATGGCTGATTCCATAGGCGCGCCGGCGGCCGCGGGCAAGCGGCGGTGACGCGAAACGGCCGGGAACCTTGCGGTCCCCGGCCGTGGGCGTGCCCTGCCTCCGGGTTAGCGGCGGAGGCGGGCGAACGGTTGTCTCAGGCCAGACGGGAGGCGAGCAGCTCGCGCTGGAAGACGATTTCCTTCGGCAGGTAGTCGTAGAGCTTCAGGAACAGCTCACCCTGCGAGAGGATTTCGTTTTTCCATTCCTCGGGCTTGAAGGCCATGCACTTGTCGAACTGGGCTTCATCGAAGCCGTTGAGGCCTGCGGTGTTGAAGTCCTGGAAGTGAGGCGTCCAGCCGATCTGCGTTTCGTGGCCGGGGATGCTGCCGTGGCAGCGCTTCACGATCCATTCGAGCACACGCATGTTCTCGCCGTAGCCGGGCCACAGGAACTTGCCGTTCTCGTCCTTGCGGAACCAGTTGACGTGGAAGAAACGCGGCAGGTGCTTGATCTGGCTGCGCATGTCGAGCCAGTGGTGGAAGTAGCCGGACATGTTGTAGCCGATGAAGGGCAGCATCGCCATCGGGTCGCGGCGGACGCCGGCCTTCAGGCCGATCGCGGCGGCGGTGACTTCCGAGCCCATCGTGGCGCCGACGTAGACGCCGTGCGACCAGTTGAAGGCCTGGTAGACGAGCGGCATGGTGTCCGGGCGGCGGCCGCCGAAGATGATGGCGGAGATTGGCACGCCTTCGGGGTTCTGCCATTCCGGGTCGATCGTCGGGCACTGGCTGGCGGGGGCGGTGAAGCGGGCGTTCGGATGGGCGGCCTTGCGGTCGCAGCCGGGCGTCCAGTCCTGGCCCTGCCAGTCGATGAGGTGGGCGGGGGCTTCCTTGGTCAGGCCTTCCCACCACACGTCTCCGTCATCGGTGAGCGCGACGTTGGTGAAGATGGTGTTCTCCGTCATCGACTTCATCGCGATCGGATTGGTGTCGTAGGAGGTGCCGGGGGCGACGCCGAAGTAACCGGTTTCCGGGTTGATGGCGTGCAGGCTGCCGTCCTCGTGCGGCCACAACCAGGCGATGTCGTCACCGATGATGGTCGTTTTCCAGCCGGCGTCGTTGTAGGACTTCGGCGGCACGATCATGGCGAGGTTGGTCTTGCCGCAGGCGGACGGGAAGGCGGCGCCGACGTAGGTCTTTTCGCCGTTGGGGGCCTCAAGACCGAGGACGAGCATGTGTTCGGCCATCCAGTTGTGCTCGCGGGCGATGTTCGACGCGATGCGCAGCGCGAGGCACTTCTTGCCGAGCAGGGCGTTGCCGCCGTAGCCGGAGCCGTACGACCAGATCTCGCGCTGGTCGGGGAAGTGGACGATGTACTTGTCGTCGTTCGACGGCCAGACGGCGTCGGCCTGGCCGGGTTCGAGCGGGGCGCCGACGGAGTGAAGGCAGGGAATGAACTTGCCGTGGCCGTCGCGCTTGGCGGGCAGCTCGCCGGAGGCTTCCTTCTCGAGGCGGTCGAGGACGTGCTGGCCCATGTGCGCCATGATCTTCATGTTGATCACGACGTAGGGGCTGTCGGAGATCTCGACGCCGATCTTGGCGAGCGGCGAGTCGAGCGGGCCCATGCAGAAGGGGATGACATACATCGTGCGGCCTTTCATCGAGCCGCTGAACTTGCCCTTCAGCAGCGCGCGCATTTCGTCGGGCTGCATCCAGTTGTTGGTCGGGCCGGCCTCCTCGCGGCGGCGGGTGCAGATGTAGGTGCGGTCTTCGACGCGGGCGACGTCGCCCGGCGTGGAGCGTGCGAGGAAGCTGTTCGGACGTTTTTCCGGATTGAGGCGGATGAGGGTGCCTTTCTTCACCAGAAGGTCGGTCAGGCGATTCCATTCGGCCTGCGACCCATCGCACCATTCGATGGCATCGGGGGTGCAGAGTGCAGCCATGTCTTCCACCCAGCGAAGAAGTCCGGCGTGCGTAGTCGGTGCTTTGTTACTCATAGCAATGACATAGCAGCCAGAAGCGGGGTGAAAGGCAATCTCCCGCGCGAAATGGCAGAGATTTCCGCAAAATCGGCGCACCGGCGCGGCGGGACCGCAAAATGGGCGCGTGCGGGGATAAAAAATGCGGCCCGCACGGGGAATGCGGGCCGCGGTTGGCGAGGAGGATTCGGGCCGCCATCGCCTGGCGCCGGTCGACGTCAGGCGGTGGCCGCCCGGAGAAAGAAAGGTTCCGTCAGGGGTGGACGGCGGAGGACACGCGCGGGTTACGGGCTTCGTTTTGGAGCGGGCGGGCGCGTCGTGTGGCGTTCAGATTCTGAACTGCCGGAGGGCTTCCGCCTCGCGGTCGAGACGGGGGGAGCGGCGATGGATGGAATTCTGGAAGGTGCGGTTCACTTTGCGACCCGCGGTGTAGAGGAAGGATTCGCTGTCGATTTCCACGACATCGAGCCCCAGGTAGTAGGTGTCGAACAGGCTGGCGACAGCCTCGGCGCCGAAGGCCTCGGCGAGGTAGATCCGGAGAAGTCCGGCTTCCTTTCTTCCGAGGAAGAGGAAGGCGGGGGTTTCTCCATGGTCGGACTTCGACCGGATGAGCTCGGCAACGGCTTCGTGATTCCAAACGGCGTCCATGCGCAGTTCGGATTCGATCGTCCGATCATCCGGCAGGATGGTAGGTCGTAGGTGAGTGTGCATGTTGATCAGTGGTTTGAAGACACCATGGAATTAGCACCTGGCATGCCGGGCGGGGGGATTCGCCCGGCGGGAGAAAAAATTCCACCTTTCCGAAGGACCCGTTTTTATGAGGAGGTTTCATGGATGGGCGGGGGGATTTTGGAGCACCCTTGCGGCGGCGGGGCGGCCGTGCTACCGGATGCCTCGGGATGGGCATTTACGACCGGCAATACGAGCGGAGCGGATTCGAGGCGCGACGGGGCATGTCCCGGCTGACGCCGGTGACGAAGTGGCTGCTGATCGCGAACGCGGCGGTTTTCATCCTGGATTGGCTGGTGCTCCGGCGCGCGCTGGAGCGGTTCGGAGCGTTCACGATCGAAACCGCGGTGTTTCAAGGGCGGATCTGGGAATTCCTGACCTTCCAGTTCCTGCATGCCAGCCCGATGCATCTGCTGGCGAACTCGATGGGCTTGTATTTCTTCGGCCCGTGGATGGAGCGCTGGTGGGGCGCGCGGCGGTTCCTCGCGTTCTATCTGCTGTGCGGCGTCGCCGGCGCGGCGTTTTTCAGCCTGCTGGTGCTGTTCGGGCTGCTGCCTGACGGCACGCTGACCGGCTTGGTCGGCGCGTCTGCGGGCATCTACGGGATCCTCGCCGGCGTGGCGATGGTCGCGCCGGACCTGCGGGTGGCGTTGTTGTTTCCGCCGGTGGAAATGTCGATGCGCCAGCTGGCGATCGTGGTGCTGGCGATCGCGGCGGGCTCGGTCCTGTTCCGACTCGGCGGCAACGAGGGCGGCGAGGCCGGTCACCTGGGCGGGGCGATCCTCGGCTGGCTGCTGGTGAAATTCCCCGGCTTGCTCGGCAAGGGCTGGAGCCTGCGGCCGAAGGTGATCCGGCCGCCGGGGTTCGCCCGCCAGGAGCCGAAGCTGCGGCCGCGCACGCGGGTCGATCTGGCCGGGCAGGATGAGGTCGACCGGATTCTCGACAAGATCTCGCGCGAGGGCATCCACAGCCTGACGCAGGAAGAGCGTGACCGTTTGCGCGCGGCGGCGGAGGATGCGCCGCGATGATGACCGACGCCGAAATGATCGATTGCCCGGAGCCGGGCCGCCAGCTGGACCGCCTCCGCGCCATCATGCACCGCCTGCGCGCGCCCGGCGGCTGCCCGTGGGACGCCGAGCAGACGCACGAGAGCCTGGTTTCGAACCTGATCGAAGAAACCTACGAGGCGGTCGCGGCGATCGAGAGCGGCGATCAGGCGAACCTGCTGGAGGAACTCGGTGACGTGCTGCTGCAGGTCGTGTTCCACGCCGAGTTGGCGCAGGAGGACGGGCGTTTCGACCTCGACGACATCGCCCGCGGCATCAGCGACAAGCTGGTCCGCCGCCACCCGCACGTGTTCGGCGAAAGCGTCGCCGACGATCCGGACGCGGTGCTCAAGCAATGGGACGCGATCAAGCGCACCGAGAAAGGCGAGGGCGACGAGAAACCGTTTCTCCACGGCGTGGGCAAGGGGCTGCCGGCCCTGCCGCGCGCGGCGAAGCTGCAGAAGAAGGCGGCCAAGGTCGGCTTCGACTGGCCGGAGGAGGCCGGCGTGCTGGCGAAGGTGCGCGAGGAGCTCGACGAGCTGCACGAAGCGGTGGAATCCGGCGCGGGCGAGGCGATCGCCGAGGAGCTGGGCGATCTGATGTTCAGCGCGGTGAACCTCGCGCGCTTCCGCGGCTTCGATCCCGAGGTGCTGATGGCGCGGGCGAACGCGAAGTTCGAAGCGCGGTTCCACGAGATGGAGCGCCTGCTGCGCAAACGCGGCCACACGCTCGAAGCGGCGACCGCGGAGCAAATGGAAGCCGCGTGGGACGAGGCGAAGCGCGAGGGGGAGTGAACCGTGGCGGCGGATCTTGAATCATGAAAATCATCCAGCAAACGCTTCGGGAAAGTGTCCTCATAGGCCTCGTTTTTCCGTTCATTATTTGGGGAATCATGGCGCTAGTGCTCACAATTTGTGCCGCTTTCCAGGTCGGCCAAAGCGCTCGCTCCATTCACTGGATCTTCACGCCCGATTTTGCGCTCATCTGCATCGTTTTGGGAGTGCCGGTGGGCTTTCTTTATGCGCGCCATCTCGGCACGCGTGTGGAGGTTGGGGAGGGCCGGATTGTGATCCGGCGGCGAAATGGTGAAGTGATCAGCAAAGAGCTTTCACGATTCGCCGGATGGAAGAATGACTGGCGTCGTGGAATCGCGGTTGTGCGGTTGGAAGGCGGCGAAGAGCTGGAGTTGCCACGCTTTGCGGACTTCAAACTCGGAGCGATCCGATCGGCGATCAACGCGGAGCTGGCGCTTATGCAGTCCAAGGCTGACGGGGCGAACTGAAGTTGACGGAAGAATGAGGGATATCTCGTCGGTCCATCCCTTCGGAGTTCGCTGTCCGACGGAAAACAAAACGCCCGGCTCCTCGCGGAGACGGGCGTTTTTTAGAACCAACAGAGGCGGAATGAATTCCGCGCTCCCAGTTTATTCGCCGAGGCCGAAGCGGACGAAGCGGCGGACGACGAGGGTGTCGCCGAGCTCCTTGCCCTTGGCTTCGAGCAGCTTGATGACGGTGGTGTCCGGGTCCTTCACGAAGCCCTGCTCGAGGAAGCAGTTTTCGGAGAAGAATTTGCCGATCTTGCCGTTGATGATGTTCTCCAGGATGTTGGCCGGCTTGCCGGAGTCGGCGAGCTGGGCGCGGAAGATGTTCTTCTCGGCTTCGACGACGTCGGCCGGGATGTCCTCGCGGGAGAGACCGCGCGGCGCGGCGGCGGCGATGTGGAGGGTGAGGTCCTTGACCAGCTCGCGGAAGGTGGCGGTGGAGGCGGTTTCGGCGTTGTTGGCGCCGACTTCGATGAGCACGCCGACCTTGCCACCCATGTGGATGTAGGAGGCGACGATGCCTTCGCCCTGGGCTTCGAAGCGGACGTACTTGCGGAACTGGAGGTTTTCACCGACTTCGGCGACCTTGGCCTTCACGGCGTCCTCGACGGTCAGGCCGTTGAACTGGGCCTGGGACGCGGCGGCGTGGTCGGCCGGCTGGGAAGCGATGAGGGAGTCGGCGAGGCTGGCGACGAAGCCCTGGAAGTTGTCGTTCTTCGAGACGAAGTCGGTCTCGCAGTTCACTTCGAGGAGGATGCCGGACTTGGCGTTCTCGCTGATGCGGGCGGTGATGACGCCTTCGTTGGCGGCGCGGTCGGCCTTGGAGCCGGCCTTGGCGATGCCCTTCTCGCGGAGGAGGGTCACGGCGGCGTCGAGGTCGCCCTGGGTTTCTTCAAGCGCGCGCTTGCAGTCCATCATGCCGGCGTTGGTCTTCTTGCGGAGGTCGTTGACGAGGGCAGCGGTGATCATGGTGAGTGGGATGGGATTCGGTTTTGAAACAAAAACGGGCGGCCATGGGGATGCCATGCCGCCCGTCGGGAGAGGGAGGCTCAGGCCTTGGCGCCGACGATCGCGTCCACCAGGTTCTGGAGGACGATGCGGATCGAGCGGATGGCGTCGTCGTTCGCCGGGATCGGGTGCTGGACGATCGACGGGTCGGCGTTGGTGTCGACCAGGGCGACGATCGGGATTTCCAGGCGGCGGGCTTCGGCGACGGCGATCGACTCACGGGCGGAGTCGACGATCACGATCGCGTCGGGCTTCTGGTCCATGCCGCGGACGCCCTTGAGGTTGCGGAGGAGCTTCTCGCGCTCGCGGCCGAGGGCGGCGAGTTCCTTCTTGGACATCGACTTGAACTCGGGCTGCTTCTCGAGGTTTTCGAGCCAGTTGAGGCGCTCGATCGACTTGCGCACGGTGGCGCTGTTCGTGAGCATGCCGCCGAGCCAGCGGTGGTTGACGTAGAACTGGCCGGTCGCTTCGGCGGCCTCGCGGACGGCGTCCTGGGCCTGGCGCTTGCAGCCGACGAAGAGGATCTTCTTGCCCTTGCCGGCAAGGTCGGAAAGGAAGGCAGCGGCCTTGTCGAGCTGCTGGACGGTCTTCTCCAGGTTGATGATGTAGATGCCGCCTTTGTCCTTCATGAGGAAGGGCTTCATCTTCGGGTTCCACTTCTTGGTCTGGTGACCGTAGTGGACGCCGGCGTCCACCATCTCGGAGATAAGTTCGTTGATCATTGGAATTCAGGGTGTCCCGCCTTGATTCAGGACGGGCGATGTTCGGAAAACCCACCGCTTGAGAGGTCCCTCCGGTTTTCCATTGGTGATGCGGCGGCGCTGGGAGGGGCGGGCGGCATACGGGACGGGCCGCGGCTTGGCAAGGCAAATCCGCCGTTCGGGCCGGGCGGATGCCGCGCGGGGAGTCAAAACGTGAGCCGGCCTGCTCCGGCCGAGCGGGCGGCAGACTTCCCGTGGCGGCCGGTTCCCACCAGGGAGCCGGTTCCGCCACGGGCATCCGCTAACCACAAAAGAGCCCGGGCCCGCGAGGAGCCGTTCTTTCCGATGCAGCGCGCGGCGTGCCAGAAAGTCCGATTGGTTCCGCTCATGGCAGCGGGCGGTTTTCATCGGCGGGACGCGTGGCGGGGCCGCTTTTCCGGCCATACGGGCAGATCGGGCGTGACGCGGGTCGCCCGGCCGGGTTGAAATCCCGGGCCATGCCGAGCTTCACCGCCAACGCCGATTACGAGGAGAAGGACAGCGACCCGATCCGTCTGGAGCCGGGCGACGAGGTGACGGTGGGTCCGGCCGATCGCGCGTGGCCGGGCTGGGTGTGGGCCGCGGACAAGGACGGCCGCGACGGCTACGTTCCGGAGGATCTTCTCGAACCGCTGGGCGAAGGGCGCTTCGCCGCGATCGAGGCGTTCGACCCGACCGTGCTGACGCTGCGCCGCGGCGACCGGCTGGAATCGCTGCGCCAGATCCACGGCTGGCACTGGTGCCGCAACGAGCGCGGCGAGGAAGGCTGGGCCGCGGGCTACCTGCTCAAGCCGGCCGGCTGAACGCCGCGCATCCTCCACTTTCTCCGCCGCCCGGTTTGCGTGGGGCTTGCCAAGGGGAAACCGATCCCCTTGACTCCGGGCTCCTCGCCATGGCCCTCATCGTTCAGAAATACGGCGGCACGTCCGTCGGCTCGCTCGACCGCATCCGCAACGTCGCCGCGCGCCTCAAACGCACCCGTGACGAAGGCAATCAGGTGGTCGCCGTGGTTTCCGCCATGTCCGGCGTCACCGACGGCCTGCTGAAAATGGCGCACGAGCTGTCGCCCACCCCGTCCGAGCGCGAGCTCGACGTGCTGGTTTCCACCGGCGAGCAGCAATCGATCGCCCTCGTGACGATGGCCTTGCACGATCTCGGCGTCGAAGCGGCCTCGATCACCGGCCGCCAGGCGGGCATTTCCACCACCGGCTCGCACACCCGCGGCCGCATCCTCGACATCGAGCCGTCGATGATGAAGGGCTTCCTCGACGAAGGCAAAGCGCTGGTCGTCGCCGGGTTCCAGGGCGTCACGCCCGACGGCCAGATCCACACGCTCGGCCGCGGCGGTTCGGACCTCACCGCCATCGCCGTCGCCGCCGCCCTCAAGGCCGACGTTTGCCAGATCCTCACCGACGTCGACGGCGTCTACACCTGCGACCCGCGGATCGTGAAGAACGCCCGCAAGCTGCCCGAGATCTCCTACGACGAGATGCTGGAAATGGCCTCGTCCGGCTCGAAGGTGATGCAGTCCCGCTCGGTCGAGTTCGCCAAGAAATACGGCGTCGTCTTCGAAGTCCGATCCTCACTCAATGACAATCCGGGCACGCTGGTGCTCGAAGAACATCCCGCCATGGAAAACGTCGTCATCCGCGGAGTCTCCATCGAACGCTCCCAAGCCCGCATCACCCTCACCGGCATTCCGGACGAACCCGGCATGTCCGGTAAAATCCTCGGCGCGCTCGGCGACGCGGAGATCAACCTCGACATGATCGTGTCGAACATCGCGCACGACGGCTTCGCCCGCCACTCGTTCACGATGCACTCGAACGATCTCGCCCGCGCCCAGGCCGCGCTCAAGCCGCTGCTCGCCGCCGTTTCTCCGAACGCCAAGATCGAGACCGACGTCGGCATCGCGAAGCTTTCCGCCGTCGGTATCGGCATGCGCTCCCACTCGGGCGTGGCCGCCACCATGTTCAAGGCGCTCGGCGACGCCGGTATCAACATCGGCATGATCTCCACCTCGGAAATCAAGATCGCCGTGACCGTCGACGAAACCCGCATCGAAGACGCCGCCCGCGCGGTGCACGACGCGTTCCAGCTCGACAAGGAGCCGGTGAAGTAAGCGTTCTTTTGATCCCTCTGAAACGCCGCCCGGTCCGCCCGGGCGGCGTTTCCTTTTTTCCATGCGACAAGTCACCATTTTCACCGACGGCGCCTGCAAGGGGAACCCGGGGCCGGGCGGCTTCGGCGTGATCCTCGCCTGCGGCCCGCACCGGCACGAAATCTCCCAGGGCTACCACCGCACGACCAACAACCGGATGGAGCTGCTGGCGGCGATCGTCGCGCTGGAGGCGCTCAAGGAACCGTGCGCCGTGCAGCTGCATTCCGACTCGCGCTACGTGGTCGACGCGCTGACCAAGAACTGGATCAAGGGTTGGAAGGCGAAAGGGTGGAAAACCTCGGCCAACCAGCCGGTCAAGAACCGCGATCTGTGGCTGCGGCTGATCGAGGCCGCGGCGAAGCACCGGGTCGAATGGAAATGGGTGCGCGGCCACGCCGGCCACGCCGAGAACGAGCGCTGCGACGAGCTCGCCGTCGCCGCCGCCTTGGGTAAGAATCGCCACGAGGACATCGGCTTCGACGGCTGAAAGCCTTCAGCGGAGAGCTGAGAGCGAAGGGTGACGAGCAAGAGACGGATTGCGCGCGCCATCTGGCTCTTCGCTCGATGCTCTTAACCCTCCACCCTCTTCCTCGGCTTGCCCGCGAGGAACAAGAGCACGTCGGTTTTCGCCACCGCGCCGAGCAGTTTGCCGCCGGGCTCGGTGACCGGCAGGCGTTCGGAGTCGGCCTGGCCGAAGGTGTCGAGCGCCTCGTTCATCGTCTGCCCGGGTTGCAGGCTGGGGAAATCCTCGCGCATCACGTCGCGGGCGATCAGCAGCGATTCGAGCTCGGGTTGATCGAGGTAGGGCTTGATGTCGTGGAGCGAGACGACGCCGAGGAAGCGGCCGCGGTCGACGACATGGAGGAACTCGTGGCGGCTCTGGAGGAAGCCGCGGGCGACCTCGCCGAAGGTGGCGTCAGGCGGCAACGTGCCGGTGTCGGGGACGAGCAGGTCGCCGACCTTGAGGGTGGCGAGGTGCTGGGCGACCGCCGCCGCGCCCTTGCGTTTCAGCGCCTCGCCGTAGAGCGTGCGCGGGTTGAGCGAGCGGCAGACGTAGTAGCCGATGACGCTGGCGAGCATCACGGGCATCAGGATCTGGTAGTTCAGCGTCAGCTCGAAGAGCATGATGATGGCCATCACCGGCGCGCCGGTGGCGGCGGCGAGGAACGCGCCCATGCCGACCAGGCCGAAAGCGCCGGGTTCGAGGTGCCAGCCGGGCAGCAGCGCGGCGGCGGCGACGCCGAACAGGTAGCCGGTGGCCGCGCCGGTGAAGAGCGTGGGCGTGAACACCCCGCCGACCGCGCCGGAGCCGAAGGTGGCGGCGGTGGCGAGCAGCTTGCAGACGAGGATCACGGCGAGCGTCTGCCAGGTGCCGGGGTCGTGCAGCACGGCGAAGACGAGGTCGCGGCCGTTGCCGGCGACCTCCGGGTGGAACACGGCGAGCGCGCCGACGACCAGCCCGCCGAGGGCGAGCCGCGCCCATGATGGCAGCTGGAGGCGGGCGAAAACGCGTTCGCCCTGCTTCAGCAGCGAGAGGAACATGGGTGCGCCGACGCCGCAGACCAGGCCGAGCGCGAGGTAGGGCAGCAGCTCGCGGTTGCCGTGCATCGTGAACACGGGCGCGGCATACATCGCCTCCGCGCCGTAGTGCGCGCGCGTCGCCAGCGTGGCGACGACCGATGAGATGACCAGCGGGCCGAACGCCTCCATCGCGACCGAGCCGAGGACGATTTCCGCGACGAAGAACGCGCCGGCGATCGGCGCGTTGTAGGCGCTGGCGATGCCGGCCGCCGCGCCGCAGGCGACGATCTGGCGTTTGCGGGCGAGCGGGAATTTCAGCCGGCGGCCGGTGACCGAGGCGGCCAGCGACGCGAGCTGGACGAGCGGACCTTCGCGGCCGATCGAGCCGCCGGACGCGCCGGAAAACCACGCCGAGATCGATTTCACCAGACTGACTTTGACCGACAGGTTGCCGTCGCCGACGACCACGGCCTCCATGTAGTCGGTTGAGTTCGCCGGGGCCTTGAAGCGGTTGCCGAGCAGCAGCGTCAGGCCGGCGAGCAGACCGCCGAGACCGGGCACGAGCACGCGCTTCCAGTCCGGCATGCCGCGGAAGCTCTCGGTGTAGTTCTCGTGCTGGCCGGCGTATCCGGTGAACAAATGGTGCAGCCACTCGGTCGCCTCCTTGAAGGCGATCGACGCCCAGGCACCGAGTAGTCCGACGATCGCCGCCCACAGCAGGGTCGCCTGCAGTTCGTTGATTTTGAGCCGGTCGGCCAGCCAGATGCGGACGTGGACCAGCCGCCGGGTGCGGGCGGTGAGTTCGGCTCCGGTGGTGGCGGGCTCGCTCATGGCTGGCTCAGCTCAGGCATTGGAAAAACGTGGCGGCGTCCTCCGCCGTGAGCAGGCCGGCCACCACCACCGAGTCGCGCAGCTTGCGGGCGAGCGCGGCGGTGGTCGCCAGGTGCTCGGCCACCCGGTGCGGCGGAATGCCGTAGAGGAAGATCAGCCGCACCGGCGTGGCGTCGCCGCCGAACGGCACGGCGCGGCGGCAGCGGGCAACGGCGAAGACGATTTCCTTCACTTTCGGCGTGCGGGCGTGCGGCAGCGCGATGCCGACGCCGAGCAGCGGTGGGTTGATCTTCTGCCGCTCGAACACGGCTTCGACAAAGGCGGCGTGGTCGAGCACGTCGGGGTGGCCGCGCAGCAGCTCGGTCGCCGCCGTGATCGCCTCCCGCTCCGTGGCGGCTTCCAGATCGAGCAGAAGCGGTGCGTCGGGCGGCAACACGAAGGCAGGCGGCATCGCTTTCATCCAAGCCGATCCGGACCGGGCGAGGCGAACAAAAAGAAGGGGCGGGCGAACGGAGCGCCCGGCTGCCTTCCGCCTCAGGCCATCGCCCGCAGGTGGTGGCGGACGCGGTCGACCGCGAAGGCGATTTCCTCCGCTTCCAGGCCGAGCGGCGGGCTGAAGGCGAGCACGTGGCCTTCGGGGGCTTCGGGCATGATGAGAACGCCTTCTTTCAGCAGCGCCTGAACGAGCCCGATGCAGAGGTCGCCGGCGGGCGAGCCGTCGGCGAGGCGGAGCTCGACGCCCTGGAGCAATCCCTTGCCGCGGATCTGGTGGACGAAGGGTTCGCCCGCGAGGGTGGCCAGCTCGGCGGCGAGGGATTCGCCCGCGGCGCGCGCGGCGGCGGTGGTTTCCGGTTTCGCGTGAGCGGCGAGCGAGGCGATCGCCATGGCGCAGCCGAGCGGGTTGCCGAGGAAGGTGCTGGTGTGGAGCGCCTCGCCGTGGGTCTCCGGCCAGGCGTCCATGACCTCGGCCTTGCCGACGCAGGCGGAGATCGGGAGGCCGCCGCTGAGCGCCTTGCCGAGGCAGACGAGGTCGGGGACGACGCCCCAGTGGTCGCAGGCGAAACGTTCGCCGGTGCGGTTGAGGCCGGTGAAAATCTCGTCGAACACGAGCAGCGCGCCGGTGCGGTCGCACCAGTCGCGCAGTTCCCGCAAAAAGCTCTCGGGCGGGATCGCGAGGCCGCCGCGGCCTTGGATCGGCTCGACCAGCACGGCGGCGGTTTGGCTGCCGTCGACCTGCGCCAGCGCGGCGCGAAAGGCGTCGAGCGACGCGGTGTCGCCGCAGCGCGGAAAGGGCAGGCGGGTGCTGACGCGGGCGAGCTGGCCGTCGAACGGGTCGCGGAACCACGGGATGCCCGCGGCGAGCAGCGCGCCGTAGCCGAGGCCGTGATAGGCGCCGTCGAACGCGACGATGCCGGTTCGCCCGGTGGCCAGCGCGGCGGTTTTGAGCGCGGCCTCGACGGCCTCGAAGCCGGAGTTGCCGAGCAAGGTTTTGCCGCGGCCACCGGTCCACGTTTCATAGGTGATCGCGCTGAGGCGTTCGCAGAGCTCCACTTTCAGGCGGGAGGGGTGGACGTCGCCCATCGCGTGGAGCAGCAGGCCGGATTGCTCGCGCAGCGCGCGGGCGGCGAAGCCGTGGCCGAGCGTCGCGACGCCGAAGGCGCTGGTCAGGTCGAGCAGCCGGTTGCCATCGGCGTCCCACACGTTCACGCGGTCCGCGCGCTCCCAGAACACCGGCCAGTCGGGCGAAACGAGGGTGGTGTTGCGGCATTCCACCTCGCGCAGGCGGCTGGCGAGGTGTTGCGAACGCGGGCCGGGGACGGCGGTGACGAGCGAGGGAAGCATGGAGGACGGAGAGATGACCGCGCGGGCGCGGTCCGGCGATGGAAATCGGCCCGCGGCTCAGCGCGGGGCCGCGCCATGGATTTTCCAGACCGCCAGGCCGGCGGCGGCGATCAGGACGGCGAGGGCGAGGCCGCCCGCGATCCGGTCGGTGAGCGTGCTGCCCGGGCGGTGGGCGGAGGCGGATTTCGGAAACACGATCGCGGCGTAGGCCATGCCGGCGAGCAGGCCGCCGAAGTGGGCGGCGTTGTCGATGAACCGGTAGCCGAGCACGCCGAGCGCGGCGGTGAGGGCGATGCCGGCGAGCAGGCGGCGGCGGGACGAGCGCGGGACGAGCTGGGAATGCAGCGTTTCGAAGACCAGCAGGAAACCGAGCCAGCCCATCAGCCCGCCGGAGGCACCGACCGAGGGAGAGTCGAGCAGGCGGGCCGAGGCTTCGCCGCCGACGCAGGCGGTGAACAGGAACACCAGCGGGACGTGCGGCCAGCGGGCGAACACCTCGACGCGGCGGCCGAGGTAGAGCAGCACGCCCATGTTGAGGAACCAGTGGAGCGGGTTTCCGTGGAGGAACGGGGCGGTCAGCAGGCGCCAGAATTCACCGTGGCGGTAGGCGGCTTTGACCAGGCCGGCGGCCGCGATCGAGCCCGGCGCGAACAACTGGGCGAGCCCGACGAACGCCATCAGGGCGGCGATCAGGCGGGTGATCGGCGCGCGCTGGAGATCGAGCCAGGTTTCGAACCGCAGCACGGGCACGGCGGCCTGCATGCCGTCCGAGTCCCAGCTCAGCAACTCGCGGCCGCGTTTCCACGCCTGATACCACGGGATCAGGGCGAACATCACGAACAACACCAGCGCCATGCCGGTGGAGGTCGATTTCAACAGCGCCTGCCGTTGCCACAGCGTCCAGGCGGCCATGGCGAGCACGCCGGCGCCGAACAGCCTGAGCTGGCCTTGGGCGTGTTCCAGATCGGCGGCGACCCAGCGGCGGCGGGCGGTCCGCAGCGCGTGGAACAGCGCGGGAATCTCCTCGGGGACGACCAGCCGCGGGTGCTCGGGCGTCCAGACGAGGTTGACGGCGGACGAGCTGTCGGCGCGGATCGTTTCCGCCAGCGCCTCGGCGGAGGCCACCGGATGCCGGCGTCCTTTCGCGTCGGCCCAGCCCCAGCCGGGCGGGGCTTCCTCAAAAGCATCAGGACGCGCCCATATGGGAGCGTCCTGGAAAGCGTCGTCGGTCGCGGCGGTCACGCCGGGAAAGCGTTACTGACCGGCCGGTTTTTCTTCGCCAGCCGGAGCGGCGGGCGATTCCGCCGGAGCAGCGGGGGCGGCAGGGGCCGGAGCGGGGGTTTCCTCGGCCTTCGGCGCGGCCGGGGCTTCGGCCGGTTTGACCTCGCCGACCGGCTGGCCGGCTTCCTTCGCCTGTTCGGCGAGCGATTTTTCCGGCGCGGCCGGGGCCACGGCTGCGGTCTTCGCTGTGCGGGTGATCAGCGAGTCGCTCTTGTTGCGGTGGCCGATGAGGATGGCCAGCACGAGGCTGAGGACGAAGAAGGCGGAGCCGAGGTAAACCGTGCCCCTCTGTAGCACGTTGGTGGTGCGCGCGCCGAAAACCTGGTCGGTCACGTTGGTGCCGAAGGTGGCGCCGAGGCCTTCCTGTTTCGGGCGCTGCATGAGAATCAGCAGCACCATCAGCAGGCAGACGATGAAGAAGACCACCAGCAACAGGTTGATGCTGATGTTGAGCCAGTTGATCGCGGCGAAAGTCATGGGCGCGGGACTATGGGAGCCGCCTCCCCCCTTGTAAAGCGGGGAGTTGGCGGGGGAAATGGGCCCGAAGGGCGGGTTGGTGGCTGGGAGGCGGTGGGCGCCGATGGGCCTGTCGGCTTTGAGGGGCCAGGGACCAGTGGCTAGTGGTCAGGGAAGAGAGAACTTAAATTTGGATCCGCATTCACTGGGGACGCTGGCTTTAACCAGCATCGGCGAGCGGGCGGGCTTTATCGTCCTAGAGAGGCTCAGTTCAGGAAGCGGCGCTCTTTCCCTAACCACTGACACCTAGTCCCTCAAAGCCGACCGGCCAATCGGGCTTCTATGCGAAAGTGGGGCGAGCTCACGCTCGCGGTCCGTAACCGATCAGCGGCCCTGGCGGATGATGTCGTTGGTGTCGTTGAGCACCAATTTCTTCGCCCGGATCGGGGTGTCGGAGACGGCGAAGGCCATGATGGCGACGCGCTCGCCTTTCTTGATCCGGTGGGCGGCACCGCCGTTGATGATGATGTTGCCGGTGCCGGGCGGGCCGGGCTGGACGTAGGTTTCCAGGCGGTTGCCGGTGGAGATCGAGGCGACGAGCACCTTTTCGCCCTCCCAGATGTCGGCGGCTTCCATCAGATCGGTCGGGATCTCGATGCTGCCTTCATATTCCACGTCGCCCTGGGTGATCATGGCGCGGTGAAGTTTCGACTTGAGGAGCTGTCGGAGCATGGCGGCACGGAAGGAAACGCCGCGCCGGGCCCCCGTCAAGCGGCAAGGCGCGGCCGCGATTCGCGGATTTCCTGATTCATCGGCTTTCCCAATCGGCCTGCTTCGTGCTTGAGTCCCCCCGCCCATGATCGGAACGGCCAACACGACCCCCACCCGCGAGCAACTCCGCCTCGAAGGTTTCGAGATCATCGACGAGACCCTTTCGTATCTCATCGGTTGCCTCGGCGAGGCGCTGGAATCGACCGGCGAGACCGATCTGCTGCCGTATTTGCCGTGGTCGGGCGCGGTGCCGTGCGACGCCAATCCGCCGGCCGGCATCCCCCAGCTTTATTCGATCGGCTTCCAGCTGCTCAACATGGTGGAGGAACGCGCCGCCGCCGCGATTCGTCGCGAGCGCGAGAGCGCGCTCGGGGCCGAGTCGATCCGCGGGTTGTGGCCGCAGGCGCTGCGCGATCTGCGCGCGCTCGGGCTTTCGCCGGAGCAGATCCTGGAGGTGATGGGCGAGGTGCAGGTCGAGCCGGTGCTCACCGCGCACCCGACCGAGGCGAAGCGCACCAGCATCCGCGAGCGCCACCGCGAGCTTTATGACGAGCTGGTCCGCAACGAGTTCCCGAAATACACGCCGCGCGAGCGCCGGCGGATCCGCGAGCGGATCGTGACGCATTTGGAAACGCTGTGGCGGACGGCGGAAATCCACCTCGTCCGGCCGGACATCTTCAGCGAGCTGCGCAACGCCGTGCACTACCTGCGCGATTTGTTCCCGGCGGCGATCAACCGGCTCGACATGCATTTCACCGAGGCCTGGCGCGACGCCGGGCTGCCGCTCGACATGCTGCGCGCGGCGGGCGACGTCCCGCGGCTGACCTTCGGCACCTGGATCGGCGGCGACCGCGACGGCCACCCGCTGGTGACGCCGGAGGTGACCGAGCGGACGTTCGTCCAGCTCCGCCAGGCGGCGTTCGAGCTGCTGCGCCGCGAGCTGACCGATCTGGCGGCCAAGCTGACGCTTTCCCGCCAGCTCACGCCCGCGCCGGAGGACCTCCAAGCGCGCATCGACGAGCTGATGTTCGAGCTCGCCGACCTGCCGGAAACCGAGGAAATCCGCGACCGCGCGGAAGAGGAGCCGTGGCGCCACCTATGCAAACTGATGGCGCTGCGCCTGCTGGTGCAGGTGAAAGGCCGCGACGGCTACCGCTCGCCCGCCGAGCTGCTGTCGGACCTCGATCTGCTCGCCCGCACCCTGCATGACGCCGGCTGCCAGCTGATCGAGGAACAATTCATCCGCCCGGTCCGCCACAAGCTGGCGATCTTCGGCTTCCACCTCGCGACGCTCGACGTTCGCCAGAACTCGGAATTCCACGACAAGGCGATCTCGCAGCTGCTGGTCGCGGCCGGCGTGCCCGAGGGCGAATCCTACGCCGAATGGCCGGAGGAAAAGCGCGTCGAGTACCTCAACCGCGAGCTCGAATCGCCTCGCCCGTTCCTGCACGAGCGCATCGTCGCCGGCCCGGAAGCCGCCGCGGTGCTCGATTGCTACCGCGTGCTGGTCCGCCAGCGCGCCGAGTGGGGCGACGCCGGACTGGGCGCGCTGATCGTGTCGATGACCCGCCAGCTTTCCGACCTGCTCGGCGTCTATCTGCTCGCCCGCGAGGCCGGCCTGACGGAGCTCGCCGACGACGGCCTGGTCTGCCCGCTGGAGGTCGTGCCGTTGTTCGAGACGAACGACGACCTCGAACGTTCGCCCGGCATCCTCGCGGCGTTCCTGAAACATCCGTTCACCCTCCGCAGCCGCGCGTTCCTCTGCCGGGCGAACGAATGCTTCAACAGCCAGCAGGTGATGCTCGGCTATTCGGACTCGAACAAGGACTGCGGCATCCTCGCCGCGCAATGGGCGCTGCACAAAGCCGAGGAGGCGCTCACCGCCACCGGCCGCGAGCTCGGCGTGCCGCTGTGCTTCTTCCACGGCCGCGGCGGCACGATCTCCCGCGGCGCCGGCCCGACCCACTGGTTCATGGCGTCGCTGCCGCACGGCGCGATGGCCGGGCATTTCCGCATGACCGAGCAGGGCGAGACGATCGCGCAGAAATACGCGAACCTCGCCAACGCGACTTATAATCTGGAGTTGCTGCTCGCCGGCGCGGCCGTCACCACCGCCCGCCACCGCCACGGCGAACGCCATGAGGACCCGTGCGAGGCCTTCATGCCGCTGCTCGCCAAGGCCAGCCAGCAGGCCTACCAGAACCTGCTCCGCACCGACGAGTTCATCACCTTCTACCGCCAGGCCACGCCGATCGACGCGCTTGAACACGCCCGCATCGGCTCGCGCCCGGCCCGCCGCACCGGGAAAAAAGGCTACTCGATCAGCGACCTGCGCGCGATCCCGTGGGTCTTCTCGTGGACCCAGGCGCGTTTCTACCTGCCCGGCTGGTTCGGCGTCGGTTCCGCGCTGGAGGCGCTGAAAACGGAAGAACCCGCCGGTTTCGCCGCGCTCAAGGCCGCGCTGCCGCAGTCGACCTTCCTGACCTACGTCCTGACCAACGTCGAAACCAACCTTGCCTCGGCCAACCTGCCGCTGATGCACGCCTACGCCGGTCTGGTCGAGGACGCCGCGCTGCGCGAGCGTTTCCTCGCGGTCATCGACGCCGAGTTCGAGCGCACGCGCGTCCTGCTCGCCGAGATCTTCGACGGTGACATGGCCGAACGCCGGCCGCGCATGGCCAAGACGCTCGCCATCCGCGAGGCACCGCTGCGCGTGCTCCACCACCACCAGATCACGCTGCTCAAAAAGTGGCGCAAGCACCTCGTCGCCGGCCGCCAGCACGAGGCCGACGCGCTGCTGCCCGACCTGCTGCTTTCGATCAACGCGATCGCCTCCGGCCTGCGCACCACCGGTTGATTTTCCCGTCATGCGCATCCTCGTCACCGCCGGGCCGACCCGCGAGCCGCTCGACCCCGTCCGCTACCTGACCAATCGTTCGTCCGGGAAAATGGGCTACGCGCTCGCCCGGGCATTCGCCGAGGCCGGCCACCCGGTGCTGCTGGTGTCCGGACCGACGTCGATTCCGGTGCCGGAGGAAGTAGACTTCCTGCCGGTGGAAACCGCCGCCGACATGCACACTGCGGTTTCCCGTCATCTCGGGCGGATGGACGTCGCCGTGTTCGCCGCCGCGGTGGCCGACTACACGCCGGCCAAGGTGGCCGAGCAGAAGATCAAGAAATCGGGCGATTCGCTGACGCTCGAACTCGTCCGCACGCCCGACATCCTCGGCTCCGCGCGGGCGAACGGATACCAGGGCACGCTGGTCGGCTTCGCCGCCGAAACCGAAAACCTCGAGGCGAACGCCCGCGAAAAGCTGGCGAAAAAGGGCTGCGACCTGGTGATCGCCAACGACGTTTCCCAGCCGGGCATCGGTTTCGATTCCGATCGCAACGAGGTGCTGCTGGTCTATCCGGGGCGCACCGTCGCCCTGCCCGCCGACGAAAAAGAGCACCTTGCCATTCACCTCGTCGAAGCCATCCTCGCGCTCGCCGCGGACCGCAACCGCCCGTGAGCTCCCTTTCCGCCATGACCGATCTCGAACTCGCCACCCAGGCCGCCGTGGAGGCCGGCCGACTCCTCCGCTCGCACTTCGGCCAGGAAGCCGTCGTCGACGAGGCGATGCACCACGACCTCAAGCTCGCCCTCGACAAGCAGTCGCAGGACCTCATCACCGGCATCCTGCTCGCCGCCCGGCCGGACGACGCGCTCTACGGCGAGGAAGGTCTCGCGGGCAACCAGGCGTCGAACCGCCAGTGGATCGTCGACCCGATCGACGGCACGGTGAATTTCTACTACGGCATCCCGCACTTCTGCGTCTCGATCGCCCTGCGCGTCGACGGCGAGATCACCGTCGGCGTGATCCACGATCCGATGATCGGCGAAACCTGGACCGTCGAAAAAGGCGGCCCGCCGCTGCTCAACGGCCAGCCGGTTTCCGCCAGCAAGCGTGAAAAGCTCGAGGAGTCGGTCCTCTTCGTCGGCTGCGGCAAGGACGGCGAGGCGCTCACGCTCGGCCTCGAGCGCTTCCGCAAGGCCTCGCTGCGCGCCCGCAAGATGCGCATGATGGGTTCCGCCGCGCTCGGCATGGCCTACATCGCCTGTGGCCGGCTCGACGCCTACGTCGAGGCCCGCATCTCGCTGTGGGACATCGCCGCGGGCAAGCTCCTGCTCGAAGCGGCCGGCGGCAAGGTCGACCTCCAGCCGGTCGAAGGCTGCCCCGACTCCTGGTCGATCGTCGCCACCAACGGCCGGATCCCGATCGAGGAGATTCTCTAAGCCTGAGGGACCAGGATCCAGGGGCAAGGGGTTAGGAAGAAGCGGAGTTCTCTTCCCTGATCCCTAGCCCCTGATCCCTCAAGAGTCCGCATCACCCACCCGCCCCATTTCCTATAATGATCGGCATCGGCTACGACGTGCACCGTTTCAAAGAAGGCCGCCCGCTGGTGCTCGGCGGCGTGACCATCCCGCACAGCCACGGGCTCGACGGCCATTCGGACGCCGACGTGCTCTGCCACGCGATCGCCGACGCGGTGCTCGGTGCGCTCGGCCAGCCGGACATCGGCTTCTTCTTCCCGCCGGGCGATCCGGCGTGCTTGGACATCTCGTCGCTGAAGATCCTGGAAAAATGCCGCGAACTGGCGGCGGAGGCGGGCGTTTCGCTCGTCAACATCGACTCCACCCTCATCGCCGAGGCACCGAAGGTGCTGCCGCACCGCGACGCGATGCGGGCGAACATCGGCGCCGCGCTGGGCATCCCGCCGGAGCGCGTCGGCATCAAGGCGACGACCAACGAGACCATGGGTTTCGTCGGGCGGAAGGAAGGCATCGCCGCAATGGCCGTGGCCCAGGTTTCCTGAAGTCATGAGCCAACCGGCCGGCCGCCCGTATTACGACGCCTGGCTGCGGCGCGTCCGCCGCGAGCTGGCGCCGAGCGGCCGGCTCACCGAGATCGCCCTGCTGCTATCGCGCCAGGGCGGCGGCAGCTGCGAGGTCTGGCGCGCGCGCCTGCAGGTGCTGCTGGCGGGCGCGGGCACGCCGTCGCTGGACCTGCTGATGCGGATCGACGCGCTGCTGGCGCGGGCGAAGGAACCGCCGGGGGACGGCGGGGAGCAGGGGAGTTTGTTTTAACCGCTCCGCGAGGTGGATTTGTAGCTTGCGGGGGACGGACATTTGCGGTGGCGTGGCCTGAATCCGCTGATGCACCGGTTTTCTTCATATGTCGTTTTGCGCCGCTTCCGGCTGGCGGCGTGGCTGTTGGTTTTCGCGACGCTGCTGATCGTCGGTTCGCTGGGTCTGTTCGCGCACGGTCTGCACGTACAGTCGCGCGACGAGGTGCTGATCGGGCTGGTGGCCGCCGGTGCCGGATTCGTCACGACCTTGATCCAGCTGGTCGTGGCGCACCGCGTCCGCTGCCCGCTGTGCATGATGCCGCCGCTGGGCTACCGGGCGTGCCAGAAGAACCGGCGGGCGAGGCGCTTGTTCGGCAGCTACCGCCTGCGCGTGGCGGGTGCGGCGATGTTCCGTGATCATTTCCTGTGCCCGTATTGCGGCGAATCGACCCGGCTCGAGGTCCGCGAACGCCAGCCGATGGCCGCCTGGTCGCCGCCCACCAAGTCGGGCGAGTGAGCGCGGGGCATGGCAGGGCGGAGTTGACACGCCGGAGGCGGCGGCTGAACCTCCGCGGCATCGCACACCGATGAAAACCCTGCTCCTTTCCGGGGCGGCAGCGCTCGCGCTGGCCGTTCCCGCCCACGTCCGAGCCGACACCACCATGCCCGAAACTCCCGCTGACGTCCAAGCCGCGCCCGCCGATGCCGCGAAAACCGCCTCCGGTCTCGCTTCCAAAGTGCTTACCCCCGGCAAAGGCACCGCGCATCCCGCCGCCGCCGACGCCGTGACCGTCCACTATTCCGGTTGGACGACCGACGGCAAACTCTTCGACAGCTCGGTCAAGCGCGGCCAGCCGGCCAGCTTCCCGCTCAACGGCGTGATCAAGGGCTGGACCGAAGGCCTCCAGCTGATGGTCGAGGGCGAAAAGCGCCGCTTCTGGATCCCGGCGGACCTCGCCTACGGCGAAAACCCGGGCGGCGGACGTCCGGGCGGTCTGCTCGTGTTCGATGTCGAACTGCTTGGCATCAAGTCCGCGCCCAAGCCGCCGGCCGATGTCGCCGCCGCTCCGGCCGACGCCGAAAAGACCGCGTCCGGCCTCGCCTCGAAGGTGGTCGCCAAGGGCGCCGGCAGCGCGCACCCGAAGGCGATCGATTCGGTGCAGGCGAACCTCTCGCTGTGGACCACCGACGGCCAGCTGCTGCAAAGCACCGCCGACCAAGGCGGCGCGGCGAACATCCCGCTCGACAGCCTGCGCATCGGCGGTCTGGCCGAAGGCTTCCAGCTGATGGTCGCGGGCGAAAAGCGCGTGTTCTGGATTCCGGCGAAGCTCGCCTTCGGTGAAACCCTGCCGCCCGGCGCTCCAGCCGGCGGACTGGTGGTGGAAGCGGAACTCGTCTCGATCAAGCCGGGCATCGCCCCGCCGGCCACTCCGGCCGATGTCGCCGCCGCGCCGGCCGATGCCGAAAAAACCGCGTCCGGCCTCGCCTCAAAGGTGATCGCCAAGGGCACCGGCAGCGCGCATCCGAAGGCCACCGACACGGTCACCGTCCACTACTCGGGCTGGACGACCGACGGCAAACTCTTCGACAGCTCGGTGAAACGCGGCGAGCCGACCAGCTTCCCACTCAACCAGGTGATCAAGGGCTGGACCGAAGGTCTCCAGCTGATGGTCGAGGGCGAAAAGCGCCGCTTCTGGATCCCCGCGGGCCTCGCCTACGGCGAAAAGCCCGCCGGCGGAGCCCCGGGCGGCACGCTCGTGTTCGACGTCGAACTGCTCAAGATCGAGAAGTGATTCCATGACGCTCTCCCCGTCACTCCGGCTTGGCGCGGTGGTCGCCGCGGGCCTGCTCGCCTCGTGCGGGCACCAGCCCGCCGCCGCCCCGGCGAAGCCGAAATCCGAGCCCGTGCGCGCGACCGTGCTGGGCAAGGGCCGGGTGACGGCGATGAGCCTGGAAACCCTGCTCCAGCTCCAGCAAAGCAACCGCGTCTTGCTCTACGACGCCCGCCCGGGCGTCATCTACGGCTTCGGCCACCTGCCCGGCGCGGTCAGCCTGCCGCGCCAGGCGTTCAACGAGAAGATCGCCGGCTGCGAGCCGGAGATCCGGGCCGCCCTCGCCGCGGGTAAATCGGTCGTCGTCTACTGCACCGACTCCGCCTGCCCGGACGCCGGCGCGGTCGCCGAGCGCCTCGTCTACCGCGGCTTTTCCGTTTCCGTCCTCGAAGGCGGCTTCCACGCGTGGAAAGACGCGGGCCTGCCGCTCGAGTGATCCCTTTTCCCCATCCCTTTTTCGATTCCAACATGAGCACCCCGTCCTTCGCCAACGTCACCGTCGAGGCCAAAGCCAACGTCTACTTCGACGGCCGCGTGGTTTCCCACACCGTCCGTTTCGCCGACGACTCCAAGAAGACCCTCGGTCTGATCTATCCGGGCGAATACCACTTCGGCACCGCCGCTCCGGAGCGCATGGAGATCATCGCCGGCGATTGCTCGGTGGTGCTCGACGGCACCGACGAGAAGCTCGAAATCGCCGCCGGTTCGTTCTTCGACGTGCCCGGCAACAGCGGCTTCACGATCACCGTGGCCGGCGGCATCTGCGAGTATATCTGCTCGTTCCTCGCGGAGTGACGGAATCGCTTCGTTAGGCAAAATGGCTGGCGCGGGCCCGGGAAATCCGGCAAACCCGCGCCGCTGTGTTTTCGCGTCTCCGGTTCATCGTTCCCGCGCTGCTCGCGGCGCTCGCCTGCTCGTGCATTCGGATTCCGGACGCGCCCGGGGTGACGCGCGTGCCGGTGCGCAGCGACGCTCCGGCGTTGAAATCCGCGCCGCCGCAGGCACCGGATCGAGAGCCCGAGGCCCGCGTCTGGCTGCTGGCGGACAATCTGCACACCGGCATGGTGTTTCCCTACGACTGGCTGGTGGAAAGCGGCTTCCGCCCGCCGGCGAACTTCGGCCGGCCGAAATGGGTGACCCTCAGCTGGGGCAACCAGGTCGCGTATTTGCAGAAGGAATGGCTGACGGTGGGGCAGGCGGCGCGCGCCTTGTTCACGCCTTCGCCGTCGACGATGGAGCTGATCCCGTTCGACTACGATGTCGTCGATGTTTGCCATTACCAGCGGATCTGGATGCGGCTCGTGCCGCGCGAGCGCGGGCCCGAGCTCGCGGCCTTCCTCAACGGCTGCGTCCGCCACGACGCGGCGGGCGAACCGATCGTGATCGGCAAATCGAGCTGGGGCGACGGCGTGCTGCTCGATTCGCCCCACAGCTATCACCTGCCCCGGATCTGCAACGTCTGGACTTTGCAGACGATGGAGGCCTGCGGCTGCCGGATCCATCCGTGGCTGGGCCTGACCGCCGACGGCGTGGCCCGCCAGGCCGAGAAGCGCCGGAACGGGTTCGCCAAGGTGTGGGACGCCTACCCGCTCGAAAAGACGGCGGGAAATTGATTTTTTTCAGCCACAAAAAGGCTCAAACGGCGAGAAAATGCCTGATGACTCCGGGAAGAGCCCGGCATCGGAGCACTTCCTCTTCGTTCAGGCATTAGGACTTAGAGCTTAGGATTTCCTCCAGCAGCCCCTCGTCCATTTCGTGAACATCGGTGCCTTCGCCGATGCGGGCGAGCAGGAGCACGGTGAGCCGCCCGCCGAGGTGCTGGCGGAATTCCTCCAAGCCGTCGAACACCCGCCGCCGGCCGTCGGGCGAACGGAGTTCGAGCGCCGGGTGGGAAAGTGGCAGCTTCAGCGCGCCGAGCACCGCCAGCACGCGGGCGGCCTCCGCGGCGGGCAATCGGCCGGAACGGGCGGAATACCGCGTGTCGAGCGCGACGCCGATGGCGACCGCGTGGGCGTGGCCAAGCGTGTGGCCGCTGAGGGTTTCCAGCTTGTGCGCCGCCCAGTGGCCGAAGTCGAGCGGCCGGCGGCTGCCGGACTCGAACGGGTCGCCGCCTTCCGCGATGTGGCGGGCGTGGAGTAGCGCCGAGCGCTCGACGCAGGTTTCCAGCGCCGCGGGCTCCAGCGCGGCGAGCCGTCCGGCGTTCGCCTCGATCCACTCGAAGAACGTCCGGTCCTTCACCAGCGCCACTTTCACCGCCTCGACCAGCCCGGCGCGGCGCGTCTCCTCGTCCTGGCTGTGGAGGAAGGCGAAATCGTTCACCACCGCGAAGGGCACGGCGAAGGCGCCGACCCAGTTCTTTTGGCCGAACCGGTTGATCGCGCATTTCACGCCGACGCCGCTGTCGTCCTGCGCCAGCGTGGTCGTCGGGAAACGCAGCAGCCGCACGCCGCGGTGGGCGGTGGCCGCGGCGAAGCCGACCGCGTCGAGAAACGCCCCACCGCCGATCGCGAGCAGATACGAATGGCGGTCGATGCGGTCGTGCTCGATGCGCTCCCACACCCGCCGGACCAGCGCGTCGTCGGCCTTCACCGCCTCGCCGCCGGGCAGCACGTCCACGCCGTGCGACTCCAGCCCGCAGGCGGCGAGGTAGGCGTCGATTTGCTCCGTCAACTCCGGCCAGACGCGGGCGACGTTCTCCTCGAGCACGGCGAGCGCGCGCCGTCCACCGCCCTCGGCGAGCAGCCCGGCGACCAGCGGGTTTTCCGCGGCGAAGGCGTCGCGGGTGAAGGCGATGCGGTGCCGGAAGGCGACGGGGATGGTGAAATCGTGACGGGACATTCGCCGGGGCGAGAGTAGGAGCCGGATACGGCACAAGGCCATCGTTTCTTCCGGTGGCGGAGCTTGTCCGGGCCGGAGGGGCGGCGCAGGTTCGGGCATGCCTGACGAGGAAACCTTGTTCGAAAGCCGCTGGCTCGGCCTGTATCGCATCGGCCACTGGGATTTCGCCCGCCGCCCGACCGGCAACGCCTGCGTTGGCATCCTCGCGATCACGCCGGCCGACGAGCTGATCCTGGTCGAGCAATTCCGCATCCCGGTGCAGCGCCGCGTGATCGAAGTGCCCGCCGGCATCGTTGGCGACGAGCCGGAGCACGCGGGCGAACCGTTGGAGGAAACCGCTCGCCGCGAGCTGTTGGAGGAAACCGGCTACGACGCGGCCGCCGTCGAGCGCCTGATCGCCACGCCCACCTCGGCCGGCATGACCTCCGAGCTGACGCATTTGTTTCGCGCCACCGGGCTGGTGAAAAAACACGCCGGCGGCGGCGTCGCGGGCGAGGACATCACCGTCCACCACGTGCCGCTCGTCGGGCTGCGCGAATGGCTGCGGGAAAAGGAGGCCGAGGGCTGCCTCGTCGATTTCAAAATCCACGCCGCGCTCTGGCTGGCCGGGCTGTGACCCGCGCTCGCCGCTTGCCCGGCGGCGGCGACCGGCCTATTTCCGGCGCGTGTCCGACGACTATTTCCACCGCTTCGGCGGCATCGCCCGGCTCTACGGCGTGGCCGCGCTCGAACGCTTCCGCGCCTCCCGCGTGGCCGTGATCGGCATCGGCGGCGTCGGCTCGTGGACGGTCGAGGCGCTCGCCCGTTCCGGCATCGGCCATCTGACGCTGTGCGACCTCGACGAGATTTGCGTCACCAACGTCAACCGCCAGCTCCACGCGATGGATGGCCAGGTCGGTCGCCAGAAAACCGAGGCGATGGCCGAACGCGTCCGCGCCATTTCGCCCGGCTGCGAAGTGGAGATCCTGCCGACGTTTTTCGGCGAAAAGAACGCCGACGAGATCCTCGGCCGCGGTTTTGACGCCGTGGTCGACGCCATCGACTCGCTCCGGCAGAAGGCGCTCCTGCTTGCCGAATGCAAACGCCGCGGCATTCCGGTGGTCGCTTGCGGCGCGGCCGGCGGCCGCCGCGATCCATCGCGCATCCGCGTGGCGGACCTCGCCCACACGATCCACGACGCGCTGCTGATGCAAGTCCGCAAGCAACTGCGGGCGAAACACGGGTTTCCCAAGGCTTCGACCGGCAAGAAGGCGAAGAAGTTCGGCATCGAGGCGGTGTTCACCGAGGAGGCCCCGGTGTTTCCGCAGTGCGACGGTTCGGTTTCGGGCGAAAAGCCGGAAGGCGCGAACCTGCGCCTGAGCTGTGAAAGCGGCTACGGCACCGCCGCCCCCGTCACCGCCACCTTCGGTCTGATCGCCGCCAGCCGGGTGCTGGAGACGCTGGCGAAGCACTGATTTCTTCTCTTGCGTCTTTTTGAAGATAAAGGAGTTCCATGGATTTTGGAGGACCCAGGGTTGCGCTGGGACCGTATTTCCACTGGCGAAGCCGTGTTTTCGGGCGAGGGTTTCATTGAATCACCCGATTCCGGCCGGCGATTTGCCGCCGACGCTGGCTGTTCCCATGAGGCGGAGAACCTTCAACCCCTACGACCATGGGCGACAAGAACCCCAAGGCGAAGCGGAAGCTCCAAGCGCAGCATGAGGTGCAGAAACGCCTCAAGGCGGATGAAGCGGCCCGCTTCCAACGGCATCTCTATGAGATGCGACACCCGGAAATCACCGAGAATCCGAAACAGTGATCCGGTGAACGCAAAAAAGACGACCCGCGCGGGTCGTCTTTTTTTTGAGATCGGAAGTGGCCTTGCGGCCGGAAATTACTTCACGCCCTTCTTCGAGAGGCGGGTGCCCTTGGTCGCGCCTTGGCGGGCCTTGAACTTCGGGTTCGTCTTGCAGATCACGTAGAGCGTACCCTTGCGGCGCACAACTTGGCAGTCGGCGTGGCGGCGCTTCATCGAGGCGAGCGAGGAGAGGACTTTCATGACAGGAAAAGGTTGGTCCGGTTCGGGCCGGGGCGCGGAAAATAGCCAGCGGGCAGGGGCTGTAAAGCCGTTTCTTTTCAAAAAATCCGACAAGTGGCGGCGGGGAATGGCTTCCCGCGCCGAAATTTGAGGAAAACGCCGGAAAGACGTGTGCCGCTGTGGGGAACCTGCTGGGCTCCGCCGCATGCGTTCCGAGCGATTTTGGGCGAAGCTGCACTTCCTGCTGCTGCTGTTGGTGGCCGGCGTCTTCGCGCTGGTTGCTTGGTCGGTGCGGAGTCTCCACTTCGGGGCGTTCGCTGGTTCGGTTCTGTTTGCGGCCTGCGGCCCGGGTTTCCGCGCGTTCGACCGTCAGGCTCCGAAGCCGTCGAAGTGGGCCCCGCTGCCGGCGCTGTGCACCGCCGCGACCCTGGCGGTGATCCTGTGGGCGCTCGGCCCCGGCTTGTGGCGCTGGATGCGCGGTTGACGGGAAATTGCGGGTGCAATCGTGCCGATCTTGGTACAAATCCGTGCGACCGATGGCCGAGAATTTTTACCAGAAGACCACCGCCACGCCGCCGAACTCGTTCGACGTTTCCCTGCGGCCGCCGGCGTTCTCCGAGTTCATCGGTCAGGAAAAGGTGAAGGATCGCCTGCTGCTGATGATCGAGGCGGCGAAGCGGCGCGGCGACGTGCTCGACCACGTCCTGCTGTCCGGTCCGCCCGGCCTGGGCAAAACCACGCTCGCGAACCTGATCGCCCGCGCCGCCGGGACGCAGCTCCACACCACCTCCGGCCCGCAGATCGAAAAGGCGGGCGACCTCGCCGGCGTGCTGACGAATTTGCAGAAGGGCGACGTGCTGTTCATCGACGAGATTCACCGTCTGCACCCGGCGATCGAGGAATACCTCTATCCGGCGATGGAGGACTACCGGCTCGACATCATCATCGACTCCGGCCCGTCCGCCCGCTCGATCCAGCTCAACCTGCCGAAATTCACCCTCGTCGGCGCGACCACCCGCTCCGGCATGCTCACCGCGCCGCTGCGGTCGCGCTTCGGGCTGGTGAACCGGCTCGACTACTACGGGCTCGACGACCTCGCCGCGATCATCGAGCGCTCGGCCGGCCTGCTCGACATCCCGATCGAGCGCGAGGGCGCGCGGGAAATCGGCAGTCGCGCCCGCGGCACGCCGCGCGTGGCGAACGCGCTGCTGCGCTGGGTGCGCGATTTCGCCCAGGTGAAAGGCGACGGCACGATCCGCGGCATGGTGGCCGACGCCGCGCTGGCGATGATCGAGATCGACGCCGACGGGCTCGACGAAATGGACAAGCGCCTGCTCGAGGCGATGATCTACAAATTCGGCGGCGGCCCGGTCGGCCTGAACTCGCTGGCGGTTGCCGTCGGCGAGGACGCGGCGACGATCGAGGAAGTCCACGAGCCGTTCCTCATCATGCAGGGGTTTCTCCAGCGCACGCCGCGCGGTCGCCTCGCGTTGCCCGCCGCTTACACGAAAATCGGCGCGCCACCGCCGCCGCCGCGCCCGGAAGAACCGCAGGGCAGCTTGTTCTAATCGTTCCGTTCCATGGCTCATTCCCATTTCCATTCGCCCGCGGTCGTCACCGTGAAGGAGACGATCGCGCGCTGCCGCGACGCCGGTTTGCGCCGGACGAAGGCGTTGGAGGAATTGATCGCGACGCTGTTGGAAAGTGATCGGCCGATGACCCTGGCGGAACTCGCCAGCTCGGAACGGCTGGTGAGCCAGTGCGACAAGGCGACGGTGTTCCGCTTGCTCCAGCGGCTCGCCGACAAGGGTTTGGTCCGCCGTCTCGGGCTGCACGAGCGCGCGGCATATTTCACGCTGCTCGTGCCCGGCCGGCACCAGGATTACCTCATCTGCACCGAGTGCGGCAGTATCGAGCCGGTGCAGGCGCCGTGTCCGGTGCACGAGCTGGAAGAAGAAATCCGCCGCAAGACCGGCTTCAAAGGGCTCTATCACGAGCTCGAGTTCTTCGGCATCTGTCCGAAGTGCGCGTAGTTACGTGACCTCCATCCGCCCGGCCCGCCTGCGGAGGTGGTGGCCGCCGGGTAGATTGAGCACGGCGGGATTCGCCGGATCGAGCAGGGCGAGCGCGCGGTCTAGCAGGTCGCGATCCAGCCCGGCAATGCCGTGCTCGCCCAGATAGCGATGAATCGCCGCGCGTTGCAGCGCCGCGGGCAACGCTCGCAACGCGGGCAAATGGAGCCGTCCCTGCGGGTCGCGCACGTTCGCCCGGTCGAGCGCCCAGGCGGCGATCGCTTCCTGATCGACGGACGCGTCCGTCGCGCGCAGCAGGGCGGGCACGATGTCGCGGCCCGCGATGTTTTCCAACAACGGCAGCGCTTCGAGGCGCAGCCGGTTGCGGATCGCGATGCCTTCGGCGTTCGTCGCGTCTTCGCGCCAAACGAGGCCACGCTGCGCGAGGTAGTCGCGCAGGTCGCTCCGCCGCACTTCGAGCAACGGCCGGATCAACTCCAGCGCGCGACCGTTCGCCCGGATCGTTTGCTCCGGACGGATCGATTTCACCCCGTGCGAGCCGCGCAGCAGGTTCCACAGCGCGGTTTCCGCCCGGTCGTCGGCGTGATGGGCGAGCAACACGCGCGGGCAACGGTGCTTTTTCGCGCACCCGGCGAAGAACGCATGCCGTGCTTCGCGGCCGGCCGTTTCGAGCGAGCAACCGTTTGCTTTGGAAAGCGCCGCGACCTCCGTTCGCCCGAGCTCGAACGGCAGCCCGAGTTGCTTCGCGGTCTTCTCGACGAAACGCGCGTCGCCGGTGGAGTCCTTGCCGCGCAGCCGGTGGTCGAGGTGGCAGACGACGAGGTTTTGAAAGCCGTGCTCCACGAGCAGGTGCAGCAGCGCGATCGAATCCGCGCCGCCGGAGACGCCGACGAGGTAGCGGCGGCGTTTGGATGCTCGGGTGAACCACGCAGTCATGGAGTTGAGGCTTTAGTAACGGTCTCAATCGACAAGGGGATTTCCCAAGAAAATGGCCATCCGCGTGTTGAGGTGGAGCAGCAGCTTCCGCGTCACCGCAACGATCGCCACTTTGAAGGGCTT
>Ga0105243_10000750_pt1 | contig 31118 bp, 24 predicted proteins | sample KBSM34metaG_FD_81525 | JGI IMG/M metagenome (GOLD analysis project Ga0105243, IMG submission 81525) | Miscanthus rhizosphere microbial communities from Kellogg Biological Station, Michigan, USA - KBS M3-4 metaG | ecosystem: Host-associated > Plants > Roots > Rhizosphere > Soil | place... | reverse complement strand
TCGACGACTCGGTGGACTACGACGTCGAGACCGCGCAGGTCGGCATCTTCACCATCCAGATCGGCCTGGCGGCGGTGCTCCGCCACCACGGCGCCGACCTGGAGGCCGCGGTCGGCCACTCGATGGGCGAGGCGGCCGCCGCCTACGTCACCGGCGGGCTCTCGCTCGAGGATGCGGTCCGGGTCATCACCGCCCGCTCCCGGCTGATGGGCGAGGCCGAGTCGACGCTGTCCGGCGACGACATCCGCCTGATGGCGCTCGTGGAGTACAGCGCCGCCGAGATCGAGGCCGTGCTCGGCGACTTCCCGCATCTCGAGGTCTGCGTGTACGCCGCGCCGACCCACACCGTCATCGGTGGCCCGCAGCCCGAGGTGGAGGCCATCGTGGCCCGCGCCGAGGCCGAGGAGAAGCTCGGCCGGATCCTGCAGACCAAGGGCGCCAGCCACACCTCGCAGGTCGACCCGATCCTGGGCGAGCTCGCGGCGGAGCTGGCAGGCATCGAGCCGCGCAAGCTGAAGGCCGGGCTGTACTCCTCGGTCGACAAGGAGACCTTCTACCGCGCCGGGCATGACCCGGTCCATCCGGTCGAGTACTGGACCAAGGGCCTGCGGCACAGCGTGTACTTCACCAACGCGGTGCGCCTCGCCGTCGACGCCGGGCACACCACGTTCGTCGAGCTGGCCCCGAACCCGGCGACGCTGATGTCGGTCGCGGCCACCGCGTTCGACGCCGGGCTGCACGACGCGCAGCTGATCCCGACCCTCAAGCGCAAGGAGGACGAGGAGCTGGGCGTGCTCAGTGCCCTCGCCCAGCTCTACGTCCACGGCCACGCGGTGAACCTGCCGTCGCTGTTCGCGGACGGCGGCTACGCGGACCTGCCGCGGACCGCGTTCCTCCGCAAGGAGCACTGGCTCGACATCCGCATCTCCTCGGGCGGCAACGCCCGGGTGCCCGGTGCGCACGTCTCGCTGCCCGACGGCAGGCACGTGTGGGAGGTCGAAGCCGCCGCGGTCTCCGACCTGAACGCGCTGGCGACCGAGGCCGCCGCGCAGGTGCTCTCGGATGTGGTGCTGACCGCCGCCGTCGCGCGCGGCGAGGTCCCGGCCGCGGGCACGCTGACCACGACGCTGAACCCGCACCCGGGCGGCGCGTCGCTGCAGGTGCACGCCAAGACCGCGGACGGCTTCGCGCTGCTGCTCGACGCGGTGGTCACCGCGGGCGAACCGCTGCCCGAGCTCGTCGTCGCCGCGGCAGCTCCGTCGCCGCGCTCCAGCTCCCCGATGGAGGAGTTGCCCGAGGTGGTCGAGTCCTTCGGCGACCGTTGGGACCCGAGCAGCTCGCAGTCGATGGAGGAGCGGCTGGCGTTGATCGTCGCCGAGTCCATGGGCTACGCGCCCGAGGACCTGCCCGCCGAGATCCCGCTCATCGAGCTGGGGCTGGACTCGTTGATGGCGGTGCGGATCAAGAACCGCGTCGAGTACGAGTTCGACATCCCGCAGCTGCAGCTGCAGGCGGTCCGCGACGCGAGCCTGCGCGAGGTGGAGAAGTACCTGCGCTACGCGATCGACAACCGTGAAGAGGTCGCCGCGCTCGCCGAGAAGCAGCGCGTCGAGAAGGAGGCCTCCAACGCGGCCGCCGCCGAGGAGGAGGCGCTCGCCGACGAGGACACCAGCCCCGTCACCGAGGCCGAGGCCATCGTCGCCGCCGCCGCCGAGCAGGCCGCCCCGGCGCCTGTCGCGGAACCCGAGACGAAGGTCGACGCCCAGCAGGCGACGGCGGAGGCGACAGGAACCGATGTGCCCCCGCGTGACGCCGCCGAGCGGCTGACGTTCGCGACGTGGGCGGTCATCACCGGCCAGTCCGCGAAGGGCATCTTCAACACCCTGCCGGTGCTCGACGACGAGACCGCCGAGAAGCTGGCGGCCCGCCTGACCGAGCGTGCGGGCGGCGAGGTGACCTTCGACGACATCCTCGACTCGGAGACCATCGAGCAGCTCGCGGAGAAGGTGCGCGAGCACCTCGAGGACGGCGTCCGCATCGACGGGCTGGTCCGCACCCTGAGCCCCCGTCCCGAGGGATCCACCGCGGTGCCGGTGTTCGTGTTCCACCCGGCCGGTGGCTCGACGGTGGCCTACGAGCCGCTGCTCAAGCGGCTGCCTGCGGGGACCGCGATGTACGGGCTCGAGCGCACCGAGGGACCGATCGAGGAGCGTGCCAAGGCCTACCTGCCGCTGGTCCGCGAGATCCAGGGGGACGGCCCGTACGTGCTGTACGGCTGGTCGCTCGGCGGCGTGCTGGCGTACGCGGTGGCCAAGCTGCTCCGCGAGGAGGGCGCCGACGTCCGGATCGTCGGACTGATCGACACCGTGATGGCGGGCGAGAAGGTCGAGGACACCCCGGAGGAGATCAAGGCCCGCTGGAAGCGGTACTCCGCCTTCGCCAAGAAGACCTACAACGTCGACGCCCCGCTGCCGTACGACAAGCTGGCGGCGGCCGAGTCCGACGAAGCGCAGATCCAGATCCTGATGGACCTGCTGAAGATGAGCGGGACCAAGATCCCGGGCGGCATCCTCGAGCACCAGCGCACCTCCTGGCTGGACAACCGCGCCATCCAGACCGCGAAGCTCGAGCAGTACGACGGCGACGTGGTGCTGTACCTGGCCGATCGCTATCACGACGACGCGATGGCCCTCGAGCCCGCGTTCAGCACCCGGCAGCCGGACGGGGGCTGGGGCGAGTGCGCGAAGAACCTGGAGATCGTCCACGTCGGTGGCGATCACATCCAGATCGTGGACGAGCCGTACATTGCCAAGGTGGGGGCGGACCTGACCAAGAAGCTGGCCGACATCGAGGCCGAGAATCGGAGCAACTGAGTGAGCACCACTACGGCCGAGAAGCTGGCGGACCTTCGCGAGAAGCTCGAGCTGTCGAAGGCGCCTGGTAACCCGAGGGCCATCGCGAGGCGCAAGGAGAAGGGTCTGCCGACCCCGCGTGAGCGCATCGACATGCTGCTCGATCCGGGCAGCTTCGTCGAGGTCGGCCAGCTCGCCAGGATGGCGGGCGATCCCAACAACCCGTACGGCGACGGCGTCGTCACGGGGCACGGCACGGTCGAGGGCCGTCCGGTCGCGGTGTTCTCGCACGACCAGACCGTCTTCGGTGGCGCGGCGGGCGAGATCTTCGGCCGGAAGGTCTCCGCGATCCTCGACTTCGCGATCAAGATCGGCTGTCCCGTCATCGGGATCAACGAGTCCGCGGGCGCGCGCGTTCAGGACGCCGTCGCGTCGGTGGCCTGGTACGCGGAGATGGGCCGCCGTCACGAGCCGCTGTCCGGGCTGTGCCCGCAGATCTCGATCATCCTCGGCAAGTGTGCCGGTGGAGCCGTCTACGCGCCGATCAACACCGACGTCGTGATCGCCACCGAAGAGTCGTACATGTTCGTCACCGGTCCGGACGTCATCAAGTCCGTCACGGGCGAGGATGTCAGCCTCGAGGACCTGGGCGGTGCGCGGAAGCAGGCCGAGTACGGCAACGTGCACCACGTCGCGGCCGATGAGAAGGCCGCGTTCGAGTGGGCCCGCAAGTACCTGAGCTACATGCCGTCCAGCTGCACCGAGAAGCCGCCGATCGTCAATCCCGGCCTGGAGCCGGAGATCACCGAGGACGACCTCACGCTCGACACGTTCATGCCGGACGCCGACAACGCCGGCTACGACATGCACGACGTGCTGCTCAAGATCTTCGACGACGGCGATTTCCACGAGGTCCGCAGCCAGAGCGCGCAGAACATCATCACCGGTTTCGCCCGGGTGGACGGCCGCCCGGTCGGCGTGGTCGCGAACCAGCCGATGTCGCTCTCCGGCGCGCTGGACGCCTCCGCCTCCGACAAGGCCGCGCACTTCGTGCAGGTCTGCGACGCGTACGACATCCCGCTGGTGTTGGTCGTGGACACCCCGGGCTTCCTGCCCGGCGTCGAGCAGGAGAAGGTCGGCGTCATCAAGCGCGGCGGCCGGTTCCTGTTCTCCTACGTCTCGGCCACCGTGCCGAAGGTGACGGTCGTGGTCCGTAAGTCCTACGGCGGCGGGTATGCGGTCATGGGTTCCAAGCAGCTCGGGGCCGACGTGAACTTCGCGTGGCCGACCGCCCGGATCGCCGTGATGGGCGCGGAGAGCGCGGTCGCGGTGATCGGCCGCAAGCAGATCGAGGCGGCGGGCGAGAACGCTCCCGCGGTGCGCCACCAGCTGATCAACTACTACAACGAGCACGTCGCGACCCCCTACGTCGCGGCGGAGCGCGGCTACATCGATGCGGTGATCGAGCCTGCGGCCACCCGCCTCGAGATCCGTAAGGCGCTGAACCTGCTCCGCGACAAGGAGCTCCCGAAGAACCCGCGCAAGCACTCGCTGATCCCGTTCTAGCGCAGGGCGATCGCGCCGCCCGCGGGGCTCACGCCGGATCGACAGGTCCGGCGTCGGGGTCCGCGGCCGGCGTCAGCAACCGCGTCCGCATCAGGTCGAGGACCTGGTCGAGCGCGGCGCGGGTGGGCTGACCGGGCTCGTCGATGAGGTGCTCGGTCAGCACCGAATGCGGGGGCAGTAGCCCGTCCGGGTTCGCGGCGCCGCCGTCGATTTCGACGGCCACGAAGGCGTCGCCGAGCTGTTCGCGGAGGAAGTCGAAGCGTTCGGCCGGTGAGAGACGGTCGGAGTCGAAGCGCAGTCCCAGGACGGTCAGCCCGTTCGCGCAGCGCTGCTTCACCCTGGCCAGGTCACCGGGCGAGATGTCGATGGTTCGCCGTCGGCGCGCGGAGACGGCGAGGGGCAGCGAGGGCTGCGACAGGACCGGGGCGACCAGGACGTCGTCAACGGCCATCGCGAGTGCGTAGCCACCGGTGAAGCACATGCCGACCGCGCCGACCCCTGGTCCGCCGCACCGATCGTGCTCGTGGGCCGCCAGCGCCCGCAGCCACGTGATCACCGGCGAGCTGCGCCCGGTCGCCAGGATCGTGAACTCGCGGCTGACACAGACCGGGACCATGGTGGTGACCGTGTCGGCCGCTGTCGCGACCCGTCCGTGGGTGCCCGGATCCGGATCCCGGCCGGGGCGCCCGAAAAGGTGCGGAAGCACTGCCGTGCACCCGATCTCGGCGACGCGGCGGGCGAACTCGAGCACCTTCGGGGTGATGCCAGGGATCTCCGCCATGATGATCACCGCCGGACCGGTGCCGCGGCGGTAGATCGCGCGCGTCGTGCCGTCGTGGGTGAAATGTGCGGCCTCGAAATCGCTCAGGTTGTCGTCCGGCATCTACCGAGTATGCGGCCGCCGACCCTCCGATGCGACGAAGACCGGCTCCCCGTGTGGGGAGCCGGTCTTCGTCGGGCGGGCGACTACTTCTCGTACACGCGCATCATGCCGGGGCTCCAGAAGCCGGAGCGTCGCACCTCGCCGGTGTCGACGACGGCGGCCTCAGCCTGTGGGAAGTACGGCGTGTACCGCTCCAGTGCGCCCCAGTCGCGGCCCCAGTCGTCGACCAGGTAGGTCGGCACCGTGGATGCCTCCGCGAGCATCTCGGTCCAGCCGAGCGGTCCGCCGTTCTCGTGGGACTGCCAGGTGTCGGTGGAGCTGACCGCGAGCGGGCGGTCGGGGAGGATGCGGAACCCGGGGACCTCGGCGACGCCGTACTTGTGGTCGAACGGGCGCTGGCAGGGGAACTGCAGGCCGACCGCCCAGTCGAGCAGCACCGGCTGGGTTGTGCCGATGTAGTCGTTGAGCGACTGCAGCTGCGGTACCCGCGGCGGGGTGAACGCGAGCCACTGATCGCCGGTCAGGTTCGGGTCGTTCGCGACGATCCGGACCACGTCGGTGCCCGCGGGCAGCTCGTCGATCGGCACCCGCAGGTTCCGCCAGGACGGTGCCGGGCCGATGTCCTTGGGCAGGTAGGTGCCGAGCGCGGTGATCGTGCCGTCGGCCTCGCGGTGCCCGGACTCGAGCAGCAGCGACTGACCGTAGGTGACCTCGCCGTCCTTGCTCTCCGACCAGATGCGCCCGGCCGCGGAGATCACGACCAGAGGCGACTGCTCGCTGCGGGCAGGCAGTCCGTACCAGCTGGAGGTCAGGCTGGCCGGCTCCTGGATCCCGGTCTGGTAGCTGCCAAGGACCGGGGTGGTCGCGGGGTTCAGGCCGTACGGCAGCTTGACGTTGCTGCCGTTGACGCCGACCGCCCCGGTGCCGCCCTCGGTGCCGGCGCCCGCGCCGGTGGCGAAGTTCGGGCCGACCGTCTGGCCGTCGGTGTTCGACTGGCCGGGCTTGACCTCGGTGTAGTCCGCGGACAGGTCGGTGGGCACGCCGTTCGGGCTGAACCCGGTCGGATCGCTGCCGCCGAGGGGGTTGTTCGGATTCAGGGGAGGATCCGACGGGTCGATGACCGGCTGCAGTCGGCCGGCGTTCGGATCCGCCTCGGTCAGCACGTCGTCGGCCAGACCGCACGGCGACCCGGTGACGGCGTCGATGTTGGAGCGGGCCAGCGAGTACGCCGGGTACTGGGAGACCGCGCCCTTGGCCAGCGAGAGCACCTCGAACAGCACCATCAGCGCGGCCACCACCGTCAGCGGCACGGCCGCGAACTTCTTGATGCGCCTGCCCTTCTCGCTGGACGCCTTCACCTCGGTGCCGATGAAGTCCTCGCGGAAGTACTGCCATGCGACGACCAGCACGGCGACGACGAACAGCGCGAGCAACGCCGAGTTCAGCTGCCTACCGCCGAGCGAGACGGTCTTGTCGAACCACGGGATGCCGTAGCTGGAGACGTACCACCAGCCGTTGATGCCGGAGAAGGAGAAGGCGAGCACCAGGAGCAGTCCCGCCGCGAACATGGTGCGGTTGCGGCGCGAGCGCAGCGCGGAGGCGGAGACCGCGACCGCGGTGAGCGCGGCCAGCGAACCGGCGATGCCCGCGTACGCACCGAAGTGGTGGGTCCACTTGGTGGGGTTGAACATCATGAAGAAGATGGTTCCGAACACCACGCCGAGCAGGCGCCACGACGGGCCGACCGCCGCGCCAGGGATCTTCTTGCGGCGCAACAGCACGAACAGCGTGGTGAACAGGCAGAGGATCATCACAAGGAACGCGAACCGGCGGGCCACGGAACCGTCGACCGTCTGCACGAACAGGTAGTAGTACCGGAGGAACTCCTCGTACCAGTTCATGTTCGGGCCGATCAGGCTGCGCACCCGGGTGGCCTCGCGGACGCCCGCGAAGGTCTGGTCGGCGAACACCACGACGAGCACCACGGTGCCCGCCGCGAGCAGCGGGGAGATCAGCGGCCAGGCGCCGACCTCGCGGTGCCTGCGGACCAGGATCCGGACCATCGGCCGGGCGCCGGCCAGCAGGGCCGCCACACACATCAGGCCGGTCGGGGCGGCGCCGAGCGAGAACGCGGCGATCAGGATCGCGACCGCGGCGGGCAGCAGCCTGCCGGTGGCGATGGCGCGCTCCACCGAGCACCAGGTCAGCAGCGCGCCGAGGGCCACGATCGGCTCCGGGCGCAGGCCGTTGTTGTAGGCCATCCAGAACGCGAGGAACACCAGCCCGCCGGTCCACACCGCGGCGGAGCTGTGCCGAACCGCGCGGCCGAGGCGGGGGATCACCTCGCGGCTGATGACCAGCCAGCAGAGGATGCCGGCCAGCAGCGCGGGCAGGCGCATCCAGGGGCTGGCCGTGGAGATCTTGGCCATCGCGGCCAGCACCTCGTAGTACCAGCCGAACGGGGCCTCGGGGACACCGAACCAGCGGAAGTAGTTGGCCATGTAGCCGGCGTGCTCCGACACCCGGGCCATCGTGAGCAGGTAGCCGTCGTCCGCGGTGTTCGCGCCGATGAAGTGCCAGACCAGCAGGACGCCGACGACCGCGCCGTCGACCGGCTTGAACCGCCACCAGTGCGACGGGAAGAAGCGCCGGTGGCCGCGGCCGTCGGTGCCGTCGAGACGGGCGAGCGCGACCAGTGAGGAGATGGTCAGCAGGACTGCGAGCACCATCGCCGCGCTCTTGATCAGCGTGGGGGAGGAGGTGAACCGGGAATCGATGTTCGCCGTCAACGAGAGTCCGGCGGGGGCGGGGCCGTCCAGGCTGGTGAAGACGCCGACCACCTGAGGCCGCAGGTCTCCGGTCAGGGTGCCGGTGACCGGGTTGCCGCCGATGGACAGCCCCTCGAAGGTGGCGGTGGTGCTGTTGATGTCGGAGCTGAAGGTGATGGCCGTGCAGCCACCGGCCTCGACCCGCGCCCGCGGGGCGGATGCGACGACCACGTTGCGGTCGAGCACGTCCACGGTGTCGGCGGTGACCCGCATGAACATCGCGTTGAGCGGGGCGTCCGTGCCCTGCGGCGGGGCGGTGGCCAGCAGCAGGCCGCCCTCACGGGGCAGCTCGCGGACCAGCGCGCACGGCACCGTCGCCTGCAGGTCGATCGGCACCTGGGCCATCAGCGGCGCGTCGACGCTCGCGGCGACCCCCGCCTGCGGCCAGTTCATGGTGGACGTCGTCTGGGTGACCGGCAGGAACGGCGTCGCCAACGCGAACAGCGCACCGAGCAGACCGGTGACGACCGCGATCAGCCGCGCGGTGCGGTACTTCGCTCTGAAGTCGACCGGTGGCGGCGGTGCGGAAATGGCTGGTTCAGGGGCTGTCACGACGTCGGGCACGGTTCACGATGGTAGGCGAGGGTCGGTCGGCGTTCACATCGCTACGGAGAATCTCTGTAATCGGTGATCCACGCCCCCGTGACGCAGCCCTGAACCCCAGCTCAGCGGCCTGGTCGGCCGCTGCGGCGGAGGGATCGGCTGCGATCACGGGGTTCGCGATCGCAGCCGCCGTCACCGCGCCGGGATCGGCCCCGGGTCCCACAGCCCGGAACGGGTCACCGTCGCGGTGTCCACCCGGGCAGGCACCGCGGATTCGTCGAGCGGGGTGAACCGCTCCAGCGAGCCCCAGTCGCGGTCCCAGTCGCGGTCGAGGTAGCTGGGCATCGTCTGCGCGGCGAGCAGCAGGTCGGTCCAGCCGAGAGGTCCGCCGCCGAGGCTGTCCTGCCAGCCGTTGGTGGAGTCGGCGCCGACCCGGTCCGGCAGGATCCGGTACTCGGGCGCCTCCGCGACCCCGTACTCGTGGTCGAACGGCCGCTGGCAGGGGAAGGACAGGCCGACGGACCAGTCCAGCAGCACCGGTGCGCTCGAGCCGACCACCTCGTTCAGCGTCCGCAGCTGCGGTACCCGGGGCGGCGTGACGGCCAGCCACTGCCGCTGGGAGAGGTCGTGGTCGTTCGCGACCAGCCGCACGGCGGTGGCATCGGCTGGGATGTCGGCCATCGGGACCCGGAGGTTCCGCCACGACGGCGACGGGCCGATGTCGATGGGCAGCAGGCTGCCGCGTGCCTCGATCGTCCCGTCGGCTGCGGGGGCGCCGTACTCGACGACGAGGTCCTGGCCGTAGGTGACGACGCCGTCGGCGTCGACGGACCGGATCCGGCCCGCGGCTGTGACCACCAGGATCGGCGCCGCATCGCTCCGCTGCGTCGATGTACCGGCAGAGCCGGTATCCGGCAGCCCGTACCACCCGGAGGTGAGCTTCGCGGTGGACTGCTCGCCGGTCTGGTAGCTGCCGAGGACCGGGGTACGCGCCGGGTCGAGCCCGAACGGCAGCGCCACGGAGCTGCCGTTGATGCCCGTGCTGCCGGTGCCGCCGCCGGTGCCCGACGCGGTGCCGGAGGTGGTCGTGGTGGCGTCGCTGTCGATGGTGTTCGCGCCGCCCGCGGCCTTGTTCTCCTCGTCGGCGGTCAGGTCGACGGGGACCCCGTTGGGGGTGAAGCCGGCGTCCGACTCCGCGCCCAGCGGATTGTCCGACGGGCTCACCGGGATGAGCGTGCCTGCGTTCGCGTCGGACTCGACGAGCACGTCGTCGGCCAGCGCGCAGGTGTCGCCCGCGAGTGCCTCGACGTTCGAGCGGGCCACCGAGTACGCCGGATACTGCGCGACCGCGGCCTTGGCCAGGGACAGCACCTCGAAGAGCACCACGAAGGCGGCCGCGAGCGTGAGCGGGGAACCGAGCAGCGCCCGCAGCCCGCGCGGCGGGGCCGCCTGCTCCTCCGGCCGGTACGGGGCCCGCAGGTGCTGCCAGCCCGCCAGCAGCAGCGCCAGCACCGCCAGGCCGAGCAACGCGGTGGAGAAGGCGTTGCCGCCGATGGACGGCGGCTTGTCCCACCACGGCACGCCGTAGCTGGAGACGTACCACCAGCCGTTAGAGCCGGTGAAGGCCAGCGCGAGCAGGAACAGCACGCCCGACGCGAACAGCGTGCGGTTGCGGCGCGAGCGGAGCGTGGCCGCGGCGACCGCGACGGCGGTCAGCGCGGCGATGGAAGCCGCCAGGCCCGCGTACACGCCGAAGTGGTGGGTCCACTTGGTGGGGGTGAACATCATCAGCACCAGCGAGCCGAACACGATGCCGAGGATGCGCCGCGACGGACCGGCGGCGGCGCCCGGGATCTTGCCACCCCGGCGCAGCATGATCATCGCGCAGACGACCAGGCAGAGGATCATCGTGAACACGCCGAACCGGCGGGCCAGCGACCCATCCGGGGAGACGTTCATCAGGGCGTCGTAGCGGTGGTATTCGTCGAACCACTTCACGTTCGGGCCGACCAGGGTGCGGACCCGGGTCGCCTCGAGCACGGTCGCGAGGGTCTGGTCGGCGAAGACCACGGCCAGCACCAGGGTGCCCGCCGCGGCGACCGGCGCGAGCAGCGGCAGCCACCCCACCTGGCGGGCCCGCGTGACCAGGATCGCCGTGATCGGCCGGGCACCGACGATCAGCGCGGCGACGGCGATCACCCCGGTCGGCCCGGCCGCCAGCGAAAACGCCGCGATGAGCACGCCGACCGCGGCGGGCAGCAGCCTGCCGGTGGCGATCGCGCGTTCGATCGAGCACCAGGTCAGCAGCGCGCCGAGCGCGATGATCGGCTCGGGTCGCAGGCCGTTGTTGTAGGGCAGCCAGAACGCGAGGAAGACCAGTCCGGCGGTCCAGATCGCGATCCGGTTGTGGCGCACCGCATTACCGAGGCGCGGGATCACCTCGCGGCTGATCACCATCCAGCAGAGGATGCCTGCGAGCAGCGCGGGCAGGCGCATCCACGGGCTGGCGGTCGAGATCTTGGCCATTGCGGCCAGCACCTCGTAGTACCAGCCGAACGGGGCCTCGGGGACGCCGAACCAGCGGAAGTAGTTGGCCATGTAGCCGGCCTGTTCCGACACCCTGGCCATGTTCAGCAGGTAACCGTCGTCGGAGGTGTTCGCGCCGATGAAGTGCCACAGCGCCAGGGTGCCGACCACCAGACCGTCGACGCCGGTGAACCGCAACCAGTGCCGGGGCAGGAAGCGGCGCGCCGCGCGGCCGTCGGTGTTGTCGAGGCGGTGCAGCGCGATCAGCGCGATCAGCGTGGCCAGCGTCCCGACGACGATCGCGAGCAGCTTGAACACCGTGGGGCTGGAGGAGAACCGCGAATCGATGTCCGCGCGGACCTCGAGGCCGGCGGGGGCGGTGCCCCCTGTGCCGTTTGCGGCGGCGCCCTTGAGGTCGCTGAAGATGCCGACCATCTGCGGGCGCAGGTCGCCTGCGACGTCGACGCTCAGCGGCTCGCCGGCGTCGTCGGTCAGCCCGGCGAAGGTGGCGGTGGTGTGCGCGGCGTCCGAGAACACGGTGATCGCCGAGCACTTCGCGGCGACGTCGGCCAGCGGCGCCGAGAGCAGCACGCTGTTGCGCAGGATCACCTGCACCTCGCGGCCGGTCTCGCTCGCGGGATCGCCCGCGACCTTGACGGTGAGGCCGTCGAGCTCGGCGTCCGCCGCCTGCTTAGGGGCGGTGGAGAGCAGGACCTGCCCGTCGGGCGGTAGCTGCGTCGCCACCGCGCACGGGATGTGCGCGCTGAGGCTGAGCGGTTCGTAGCTGACCAGCGGCGCGGACACGCTGGTCAGTGCGCCGTTCTGCGGCCAGGACACGCTCGCGGTGGTCTGCTTGACCGGCAGCAGCGGGGTGAGGACGGCCAGCAGCAGCCCGGCCAGACCCGCGACAACCGCGATCAGGCGGGCGGTGCGCAGGGAGGTGCGGTCGGCTGGCGTGGATTCAGGCGCGTCGGACACAAGGTCCGATCGTATGGGACGGCGCCCGGGTCAGTGACCCGCGGCGACCAGGGCGCGCACATCCCACACCCAGACGTCGTCGGCGGCATGGCCGCTGTCCCGGAGCAGCTCGCTCACCGTCTCGCGGAGCACCTGACGGTTCTTTCCCGGCGGGAGCACTAGCACGTCGGCCCGCCAGAACCTCAGGTCCGCGACCGCCTGCGCGCGCAGTTCGTCGGTGATCGTCGGCGCCGCGCCGGTCTTGTCCACCTGGGCCAGCAACAGCGCCGTCGGCCGATCGTCCGGGCCGTACTTGGCCTTCTTGGCGGCGCCGGCCGGTCCGACGAAGTAACCGCCCGCGAGCGGGAAGCCGAAATCGGCCTTGGCCTGCCAGGACAGCGCGCGCGCGTCCTCGGGCCTTGGCAGCGGGACCGTCACGACGGAGCCGTCGTCGACGTATCCGCGCCAGGTCCCGTCGGCGAAGAACTCGGGAGCGGGTTTGCGGTCGACCGCGGGGAGCGGCATCGGGGTCAGCGGCAGCAGTGCGAGCACCAGACAGATGCACCAGGGCACCAGCGTCGCCCGCTCGCGGACGGCCCGGTCCGTCGCCATCGCCAGCAGCAGCGCGATGGCGGGGACCGCTCCCATCGCGAACCTGGTCTCGAGCACCGATTCGAGCAGCGGGACGTGCTCGAACCAGGCCCACGGCAGGGTGATCCCGGTCTTGTTCCGCCCGACGGTCAGCTCGGACCCGAGCGAGAGCACGCCCATCGCGAGCGTCGTCACCGTCGCCGCCCGCGCGAGCGGTGAGCGCCACAACCAGGCCGACGCCGCGGCGACGAGGGCCAGCAGGGGCCAGCCGAAGTAGGCGTTCTCCTCGGTGGCGCCGATCGAGACGTCCTGCCCGGGGTTGGTGCGCCCGCCGAGCGACTGCTCCGGGAACTGCAGCAGCGCCTTGAGATCGTTGCCCATCGCCCCGTGGTCGATGACCCGGTAGCTCTGCGGCCCGAAGAACTGCCACCACAACGGGATCGCGGTGATCGCCAGCGCGATCGCCGCCGCGAACAGCAGCGGCCGCCACGCGGACCGCACCGCGGCGCCTGCGAGCCGCGGCCGAAAGGCGAAGTACGCCACCGTGAACACGGCGAAGGACATGGCGCAGATGAGCAGCGGTTCCTCGCCGAGCAGGATCTGCGCCGCGACCAGCAGTCCGAGCGCGATCGTGGTCCGGACGCCCGCACCGCGGCTGAGCCGGATCACGCAGCCGAGGATCAGCGGCAGCAGCGCCAGCGCCACGAAGTTCGGGTGACCGTTGGCGTGCGAGATCATCCCAGGGGCGAACCCGCAGAACAGCCCGCCGACGGCCGCCGCGGCCCGCGACCGCACCGCGAACCGGGACAGCAGCCAGTACCAGGCGAAGGCGGTCCCTGCCAGGCCCGCGGTCAGCACCAGCGTCCAGGTCGCGGTCGGGCCGAACAGCAGCGTGACGGGCGCGAGCGGGATGCTGACGCCGAACATGGCCGTGTTGGCCATCAGGTTCACGCCATCCGGGTAGTTCTGCAGGAGCGTGCCCAGGGGGTTCTCCAGCCGGGTGACCGAGTGCGCCGCGACCGCGAAGAACCACTCCCACATCCGCTGGTCCTGGCCGCTGCCGGTCAGGTAGCCGACGGTGGGGGAGCGCCACTGGCGACCGAGCACCACCATCGCGAGCGCGGTGAACCCGAGCGCGGCGGCCACGTCCGGCCCGGCCCGGTGTCCCCGCAGGCGCCCGACGACGGCGCGCGCGGACCTCGGTGTGGTCGAGGTCCTCGCGGGATCCGCCAGCATCGGTGCCTGGGGCATTGCACGTTCCTGTCCGTCGGCGGGCCGACGGATTGCCGAGCCCTTGGCCCCGGCCACCGTACTCACCGGCCCCTGTGAGGTTCCTGTCGGCGGTCGGCCGGGCTCAGGACCGGGCAGCCACGAAGCGGTCCATGCAGCGCTCCGCCACCGCGGTGATCGTCAGCGCCGGGTTGACCATCGCGGAGGACCCCGGCAGCAGGGCGCCGTCGACGACGAACAGGTTGGAGTAGCCGTCGACCTGGCCCTCGTGGCTGCACGCCCGGCCCATCACCATGCCGCCGAGGCCGTGCCACGTGCACCCGGAGCCGAAGTCGCTGAGCCGGGTGTAGATCGGGATCCCGGTGGCGGGCGAACCGAACCGGGTCTCGGTCCGCTCGTGGAAACGGCCTGCGAAGTTCCGCCCGCGCGCGTCCACGTTGCTGTTCGACTCGCCGAACGGGTAGTTCAGTTCCGCTCGCCCGGTCGCCGGGTTGTAGTCGATCGAGCCGCGTTCGTCCGAGATGACCTGGATCAGGTTCGCCATGTTCGAGCCGCCCGCGATGTCCGGGAACGGCGACGCCTCCCAGGACATCGAGATCGGGCCGTCCGGATTGTCGTCGTCGTACATCACCGCGACGCCGGGGCCGCCCTGCTTGGCGCCGCAGTCCCGGCGCAGGAGTCCGCGGGCGATCAGGAAGTCGCCGTTGTTGCCGTATCCCTTGCCGACGTGGTCGTTCAGCCGGGTCAGCGAGCCCTTCGCCTTGGCGGTCGCGAGCAGCGCGGAGGTGTAGTACGAGCCGGCCGCCATGAACACGTAGTCGGCCACGAGCGTCTTGTGTTCACGCACCGCGCCGGACTCGTCGATCCGCTTGACCACGACCTCGAACCGGTCCTGCCCGGAGATCTCCCGGATCTCGATGACCTCGTGCAGCGGGAGGATCGTCACGTTCCCGGTGGCCTCGGCCTCGGGCAGGTAGTTGCGGTCGACGCTGTTCTTGGCGCCGGAGTTGCTGCCGTACGGGCCCTCACCGATCGAGTACGACGCGGGGGTGCGGCCGGCGAGCTCCGCGCGGACGACGTCCCAGTCGACGCAGAAGTCGTGCAGGACGGGCTCGCCGCCGAAATCCTCGATGTAGTCCAGCCAGGCTCGCGCACCCCGGTAGGCGGGGTTCGCGAGGAGGTCCGCCGGGAGGGGCGAGGTGCCGAGCATCTTCTTGGCGCGCGGGTAGTACGTCCGGTCGAGCTCGTCGTAGTCGATCTGGGCGGGGAAGACCGTGGCGAAATCCTTGCGCCGGGGCTGCGGCGTGAACGCGCCGAACGCGAGCGAGCCGCCGCCGACCCCGACGCCGTAGATGGCGTCGATGCCGTTGCCGTACACCCGGTCGATGAGGCCCGGGTACCGGGCGATGGACTGCAGCCGCGTCAGCTGGTTGATCGGCGGGTGGTCGGCGAACCACGCGGATCGGCCGTCGGGTTCGTTGATCGTGCAGAAGGTGGTGCCGTCCGGGTTGACCGGCCAGCGCCTGCCGCGCTCGAGGACCGTGGTCCGGACGCCGGCCTGGCCGAGCCTCAGCGCCGCGACCGCGCCACCGAATCCGCTGCCGACCACCACGGCGGTCTTGCCGCTCAACGCCGTTGGGGAGGCGCCCGCTCGCGCGGCGGTGAGGGGCCCGAGGGCCGCGCCCGCGGCCAGCGCGCCGACGCTCAAGGCGGCGCCGCGCAGGAGGGACCGGCGGTTCGGGTTGGGTTGCGGTGCTCGCTCGTCGATGGTCACGTCGGCAACCTACGCGGCCGCTGCGCAATCGAATAGTTAAACAATAAATTGGGAGCGCGTCGGATGGCCGCGACGGTGCTCGGTCGGAGGCTGGTGCCGCGCGCCGGATGCCGTGACCGGCTCTGGCAGGGCGCGGTCGAGCGATTCCACGTAGCGGCCGAGCTCGCCGGCCGCGTCGAGCATGGCGAGACCCTGGGCGGTGAGCCGTCGTTGCCAGTCGTCCAGCGCGGCGGCCAAAGCGTCTGTGCCGCCCGCGCTTCGGATCTGCTGGACCACGGCGGCGATGCGGTCCAGCGGATAGCCCCCTCGCCGGAGGAGATGGGCGAGGTCGGCGTCGCGGACGTCGATCGCGCGGTAGCGGCGGTAGCCGGTGGCCGGGTCGCGTGCCGGGGAGAGGATGCCGGAATCCTCCCAATTGCGAAGTGTCGCAGGGGTGACGCGGAGGTGGTGTGCGAGTTCGCCGATGGTTCTTGTTTCGGCGCCGTCCGATGGGTCCGTGGCGGGACCGGAATCGGCTGTCAGGTGACGCACCGCCTTCCTGACGGCCTCGAGGGTGTCCCGGTCGCGGAGGGACTGGCTGTGGCCGCGGTCGATGATCATCAGGAAGTCGTCGAGTTCGCCATCGTGGAGTGCGTTCATGATCTGTCCGCTTGCCGCATGGCCGTACGCCGGGAGGAGCGCGAGGTAGGCGCGCAGCGCCGCCGCATGCACCTCGGTGTAGACCCGGTAGCCACTGGGCGTGCGGTCGGCGGGTGGGATGAAGCCGTCCCGCTCGTAGTTGCGGACCGCCTGGGTCGAAATGCCGTGCTCGCGCGCGAGGTCGGATGGTCGCAGGTTGATCATCGATTTGAGACTTTACCGGGTATCTCGGTGGCTGATGCTTCACAAGTCTCAACGGATCTTTCAACGATACGATTGAGACACATGAGCCAGGACATCAGAGACTTCGTACCCGCATCATGTGACATTCTCGCGCTCGGAGAGCCGACGCATCTGGAACCCGCGTTCGCGCGGGTCCGCAACGAACTGTTCGCGCAACTGGTCGACCGCGGCTTCCGGTCGATCGCCCTGGAGACCGATCGCGTGGCAGCGCTCACCGTGAACGACTTCGTGCAGGAGGGGGTCGGGAGCCTCGATCTGGCGATGAGCGAGGGCTTCTCGCACGGCCTCGGGGACCTGGAGGCCAACCGGGAACTGGTTGGCTGGATGCGCGACTACAACGAGAACAGGCCGCCGACAGAGCGATTGGCCTTTCACGGCGTGGACGCCTCGACGGAGAACACCAGCGCACCCAGCCCGCGACGCTACCTCGAACACGCCCGCGACTATCTGGGGCTCGACCTCGACATCGCGGGCCTCTGTGGCGATGACGAACGCTGGAGCCGCGCCGAAGCGGTGATGGACTCGGCCGCGTCGATCGGCGCCACGGCCGAGGCCGAACGGCTGCGGACGACCTGCTCACCACGCTCTACGTACGGGCGCCGGAACTGATCGCGACCACATCGCGCGCCGAATGGCACAGGGCCGAAACGTATCTCACGGCAGGCCTCGGCCTGCTCCGCTACCACAGGCAGGCGGCGCAGCGCATCGACGAGAGCGAGCGGATATCGCTCCTGCTGGGCACCCGCGACGCGCTCATGGCCCGAAACCTCCTCGACATCCGAAGCATCGAGGATCGGCGGGGAGCCACGCTGGTCTTCGCGCACAACAGCCACCTGCAGGAGCGCCCGAGCGCCATGCGGATGGGGGAGATGGACCTCGAGTGGTTCAGCGTCGGCGCCATCGTCGGGTCACTGGTGGGCGACCGGTACGCCTTCATCGCGGGCAGCCTCGGCCGCAGCGACGCGATCGGGCTCGGCGACCCGGAACCGGACACCTACGAAGGCTTCCTCCAGGCCCGGGTCGCCACCTGGGGTCTGACGCCCGCCGCCGAGGTCGCCGCCGGTCGCACCCGCACCGACAACACGCCGGCACAGGGCTACTTCCCGCTCGACCGGGCGACCCTCGACACGGTCGGTGCGATCCTGTACATCAGCTCCGGCGCAACGGCGCTCACGCACGCTCCCGGCTAGGCCTCGCCGGGGGCAGGCGGCGAGAGGGTGCGCATCGCCTCGCAGATCGTGGCGTGGATCCTCGACTCCTCGGCGAGGGCGTCGGGATCCCATGTCGGTTCGGGTGCGCCCTCGATCGCCGGGCCGAACAGCCACCACACGTTGTGCCAGGGGTCGACGAACCGGGCGAGGGAGCTGTCGCCGTAGAACGGCGTGGTCGATGTGATCACCCGGGAGCCTCGGTCGCCGGCGCGCCGGAGTACCTCGTCGCAGTCGGCGACGTTCACCTGGAGCAGCGCGGGGGTGAACGCCCAGTCCGGCTTGGAGTCGACGACCATCAGACAGGAGTCGCCGATCCGGACCTCCGCGTGGATCAGCAACCCGTCGGTGTCCACCGCGTGCGCTTCCTCGGTTTCTCGGCCGTCGAGTACCTCGGTGAGGAACCGGATGAACGCCCGGGCGCCGCCACGGCCCTTCACCGCCGCGAAGGCGTTCAGGCTGCCGTAGCCATTGTGCAGGTCGGAATTGGATCGGATCAGCGCTCTCGTGGTCATGCCTGCGAGGCTGTCATCGAATGCGGTCAGCGGCTGTCCGCGGTTTGCACCGCCGGTAGTCAGGATCGGGCAGCGTGAGAGGGACCAGCATGCAGGGGCGGGTGACCAGGACACCCGGGTCGTGTCGACCCGGGTGACCCTAGCTGGTCGGTGATCGGACTGTTTCTTATCCGTGAGCGGTTCCCCGGGTCATTTCCGCCAGAACAGGTGGTGGGCCACACCACTCGGGCTGGGCACGATCTCGAGGTGGAACCGGTCGCGCAGTTCTTCCGGTGACTCCCAGAGCCGGAGCCCGGATCCGAACGTTATCGGGGAGACCGCCACGTGCATGGTGTCGACGAGGTCGGCGTCGAGGAACTGCTTGATGGCGGTGACTCCGCCGCCGAGTCGGACGTCCTTGCCCTGCGCTGCCTCGCGAGCCTGCTCGAGGATCGTGGCCGGGTCGCCGTCGACGAAATGGAACGTCGTGTCGGAGAGCGTGAACGAGGGCCGCTTGTGGTGGGTCATGACGAACACCGGGGTGTGGAACGGTGGCTCCTCGCCCCACCACCCGCGCCATTCGTGATCCTCCCAAGGGCCGCGCTGGGGGCCGAACTTGTTGCGTCCCATGATCTCGGCGCCGATGTTGCGGGCGAAGTCCCGTGTGAAGTAGTCGTCGAGGCCGCGGCTGCCGCCGGGGTCGGTGCGGGTGGGCCAGCTGGCCGTGGCGCCGCCCCACGCGAACATGGCACCGGGGTCGAGGCCGAACGGGCTCTCGAAGCTCTGGTTTTCCCCGGCGCCGATTCCGTCACTCGAAACATTGAAGTTCTGGACCCGCAGTAGCTGCTGACTCACTCTGTGCTCCCACTCTCGATGATGGTGATCAAAGTAGAGACTCCCCGAGGCGCACAAACTCATCGGAAGGCTGACCGGCATCCCAGGAACGGCAGGCTACGAGGCCGCCTCGCGCCGCGAAGGCGGATCGGCCAGGGCTTCGGCGACCAGGTCCAGCGACAGGCCGAGAACCTGGGCGAGGGCGGCGACGGTGAAGAACGCGGGCGTCGCGATCCGTCCGGTCTCGATCTTGCGCAGCGTCTCCACGGAGATGCCGGCGTCCAGCGCGACCTCGACCATGCTGGCCTCGCCGCGGGCCCCGCGCAGCAGCTCGCCGAGCCGCCTGCCCCGTTCGAGTTCCTCCGCCGTCAGCGGCACGCGCACCATGATGCCTATAGTAATACCGGTATAGTTATTCGTAACCGGAGGTGGAGTGGGAATGGTCGAGATAAAGACCGAGGACGAGGTGCGTTCGATGCGGGCGGCCGGACGGGTGGTGGCGCAGGCCCTCGCGGCGGCGCGTGCCACGGCAGCGGTCGGGGTGAGCCTGCGCGACCTCGACGCGGCCGCCGCGGCGGTGATCCGAGAGGCGGGCGCCACCCCGGCCTTCCTCGACTACCACCCCGCCTGGGCACCGTCGCCGTTCCCCGGCGTGGTGTGCGCCAGCGTCAACGACGCGATCGTGCACGGCATCCCGACGGACCAACGGCTCGCCGACGGAGACCTGGTGAGCCTGGATTGCGGGGCCTATCTCGACGGGTGGTGCGGTGACTCGGCGATCAGCTTCGTGGTCGGCGAGGCCGATCCCGAGGACCTGAGCCTGATCGCGGACACCGAGGCGGCGCTCGCGCGGGGCATCGAGGCCGCGCGGGTGGGGAACCGGATCGGTGACATCGCCGACGCCATCGGCGCCTTCGCCAGGAGCAGGGGGCGTGGGGTCCTCGCCGATCACGGCGGCCACGGCATCGGCCGCGCCATGCACGAGGACCCCGACGTGCCCAACGAGGGACGGCGCGGCCGGGGGATGAAGCTGCGCGCGGGCCTGGTGCTCGCGCTCGAGCCGATGCTCATCGGCGGCGGCACCGACGACTACCGGCACGACCCGGACGGCTGGACGCTGCGCACTCTCGACGGAACCCGCGCGGCGCACAGCGAACACACCATCGCCATCACCCCGGACGGGCCGCTGATCCTCACCGCCGCCTGAGGGCCGCGATCACGAGGCCGCCGTCAGGTGATCGAGCAGCACCGGCGCGAGGGTCTCGGGCGGGACGTCGTGGAAGCCGCCGTTGAGCGCGCGGTGCCGGGCGCCGGGGATCATCTCCGCGGCGCCTCCCACGATGATGATCGGCCGGCCGTCGCCGGACCGCTCGTACGCGATGACGGTGCCGTCCCGCGAAATCGCCTTGTGCACGGGGTTCTGCTGCGGTGTTTCGGACGTCTCGGCCACGGGCTTCCCTCGCTCGTCGGATCGTGTTCCTCTGTACTGACCGGGCGGGGCAAGAAAGTTCATCGCGCGAGACCGATGAGTTTTCACCGCGCGGCTGGTCTGTACTCGGGAAGGCATTCGACGAAGGGTGGGAAGCGATGACAGAGGGCGCGGTTCAGGAGGACTTTGCTCCGCTGGCGGAGCCGTATCGGCGGGAGTTGTTGGCGCACTGTTACCGGATGTCCGGTTCGGTGCACGACGCCGAGGATCTGGTGCAGGAGGTGTACCTGAAGGCGTGGCGCGCCTACGAGAAGTTCGAGGGTCGCTCCTCGCTGCGTACCTGGCTGTACCGGATCGCGACGACCACCTGCCTGACCGCGCTGGAGAGCAAGGGCAAGCGCCCGCTGCCCACCGGCCTCGGCGCGCCGAGCTCGGATCCCGCAGGCGAACTCGTCGAGCAGGGCGAGGTGCCCTGGCTCGAGCCGATCCCGGATGCCCTCCTCGGCACCGCCGCGAGCGACCCGGCTGTGGTCGCGACCTCCCGCGAGAGCATCCGGCTGGCGTTGATCGCCGCCCTGCAGTTCCTGCCGCCGAAGCAGCGGGCGGTGCTGATCCTGCGCGAGGTGCTGGCCTGGCCTGCCGCGGAGGTCGCGGAACTGCTCGGTATCAGCACGGCGGCCGTGAACAGCGCCCTGCAGCGCGCCCGCGCGCAGATCGATCAGGCCTCGCCCGCCGAGGACGCCGTCGTGGAGCCGGTCGCGCCGGATCAGCGCGAGCTGCTTGACAAGTACATGGCCGCCTTCGAGACGTACGACATGGCCGCGCTCAAGGAGCTGTTCACCCAGGACGCCGTCTGGGAGATGCCGCCCTTCGTCGGCTGGTACCAGGGCCCCGATGCGATCCGCACCCTCATCGAGAACAACTGCCCCGCAAATGGTCCCGGGGACATGAAGCTGATCCCCACGGTGTCGAACGGGCAGCCCGCGTTCGCGATGTACATGCGCGAACCCGACGGCGGGTACTCCGCCTTCCAGCTGCAGGTGGTCTCGCTCGGGCCGTCGGGGATCGGTCATGTGACGGTGTTCTTCGACGTGTCGCTGTTCGGCAAGTTCGGGCTGCCCGAGACGCTGCCGGTCGGGTCATGACGGGCGCCGCGGTCGCGTGGCCGCTGGCCGACCCGGTCGCGTTGCTGGAGCGTTCGATCGCCTACACGTTGGGCAGCCTGCAGCTCGTGACGGAGGAGTCGATGGACCGGGCCACGCCCTGTCGCGGGTGGGACCTCCGACAGCTGTTGGCGCACATGAACGATGCCCTCGGCACTCTGCAGGAGGCCGCCCTGGACCGGCACATCGCGCTGGTACCCGCCGCGGGCGCGGCCGATCCCGAGTCCGATCCCGTTGCGGCGCTGTGTGATCGCGCCTGCCGACTGCTCGGTGCGTGGGCTCGTTCGGGTGATCCGGAGGGGATCCAGATCGGCGGCGTCTCGATGGCCGCGGGCATCGTGCCCGCTGCCGGTGCGCTGGAGATCGCCGTGCACGGGTGGGACGTCGCAAGGGCGTGCGGGCGCAACCGGCCGATCCCGCCGGACCTCGCCGAGGAACTGCGCACCTGTGCAACGCTTTTCGTCAGTGATGCGGACCGGCCGGCGCGCTTCGCCGCCCCCGTCGAGTTGTCGGCGGGGGCGGGGCCGGGGGAGCGGCTGCTGGCCTTCCTCGGCCGCGACTCGCGCGCCTAGGCGCCGGCAATCGCCCGCAACACCTCGAAGGTCTCCTGCTCGTCCTGCTCGGTGCCGTGGTCGCTGAGCTTGACGATGACTGTGCCGGTGGCCGGGTCGACGTAGGTGTACTGGCCGTAGACACCGAGCGCGGACAGGTCCGGGCTGTCTGGGGTGGGGTGCCACCACTGCGCGGAGTAGCCCCACGGCGAGCTCGAGACCTGGTGCGGGGCAGGGGCGCTGATGCGTTCGATCCAGGCGGGCGGGACCACCTGGGTGTCGCCCGCGCGCCCGCCATCGAGCACGAGCTGGCCGATCTTGGCGTAGTCGCGGGCGGTCGCGTTGAGGCAGCAGAACGCCTTCTCCTGGCCGCCGTCCCGGTCGAGGTTCCAGGTGGCGCCGTCCTCGGCGCCGATCGGGGCCCACAGGTTCCGCTCGAGCAGCTCGGTCAGCGGTCTCCCCTCGACCCGGGCCAGCACCTGTCCCAGGAGCTGGGTCTCGACGCTCCGGTAGTCGCCCTCGCTGCCCGGGCTGTAGGTGACCTCGCGGTGGTCGGCGACGAACTCGTCGAGGTCCTGGGTCAGGTACATCCGGGCCGTGCCGGTCAGCGGCCAGTACGGGTTGTAGTTCTCGGACACATCGACGCCCGCGGTCATGTCCAGCAGGTGACGCACCGTCACGGTGTCGTACTCCCCGCCGGTGGCGAGCTCCGGCAGGACGTCGACCAGCCGGTCGTCCTCGCTGAGCTTGCCCGCGTCGATGGCCTGACCGATCATCAGCGAGACGACGGACTTGGCCATCGACCACGAGGCCATCGGTGTCGTGGCCTCGACGCCGTCGCGGTACCACTCGTTGGTGAGTGCGCCGTCCCGCAGCACCAGGAAGGCGTTGGTGTGGGTGGTCTCGAGGAACTGCGTGACCGGGATCTGCTCGCCCCGCCACGGCACCGAGTCCGGCAGCGGAATCGAGTTCGACTGCAGCGGAGCGGGATCCGGCGAGGCCGCCACTGCGCGAGATGGATACAGCTCGCCCTGCTTCGACGGGGCCTCGGTCAGCAGCCGGGCCAGGGTCGGCGGCGCGGGGATCTCGAGCGCCGCGGCGGCCGCATAGGTAGCCGCCACCAGCGTCGCGGCGGCCACCGGGACGACGATCGCGGCCGTACACAGCCGGGAGCGCTTGCGAGGCGGCTCGGCGACGGTGGGCTCGGCGACGGTGGTGGGCTCGGTGGTGGTGCTTGGCTCGGTCATGCGTGGGTGATCCTCGATATCGGGTGGGTGGGTCTTTGGCGCCTTGCGGGGCCGGGTCAGTCCGTGCGCACGCGGGCGGACGCGGTGTCGGCCTTGGCGTCGAGCGCGGTCCAGAAGGCCTCGATCATGGTGGCGAGTACCAGATCCGGGCCCACCTCGGCCAGGGCAGACGCGTGTGCGGCGATCGCGGGGTAACGCGCCGGGTCCGCGCCGACGTACTCGTGGGTCCATGCGTGTTCGTCGCCCGCGCGCAGCTTGTCCGGCAGCAGCGCGTGGCCGGCCTGCATCCCCGCGTAGGAAAGCACGGCCTCGGCCATCATCCGTTGGTAGCGGACCACATCCGCCGGCTCCAGCCCCAGCTCGCCGAGCGCGGCGAGCATCATCTCGACCAGGGCGAACTCGCCAGGGCCGCGGGTCGTGCGCGGGGCCACGGCGGCGCCGACATGGGGATGCTCGGTGAACACCGCGACCACGGCGCCGGCGAGGTGTTCCATCCGCTCCTTCGGGCCGAGCCCGGCGGGGACGCGATCGTGCGCCATCGTCAATAGACGGTCGCCGACGGCTCGCAGGAGCGCGTCCTTGTCGGAGAAGTGTCGCCAGACCGCCGACCGGTCCACGCCGAGCTCCTCGCCGAGGGCACGTCCGGTCAGTCCGTCGGGGCGGCCCCGCGCGGCGATCCGCACGGCGGCGTCCACGATCACCTCCGGCGTCAGTCGCGTGCGCGAACTCTCCTCGGCCATCCCTGTATCCCTCCCGCCGTGAGTCCTTCTGGTCCGCCCTGGGGTCAGAAGGACTCACGGGCCGCCTGTCATCGTCGTTGTCATCAATGATGACAACGCTGATGTGGCGGTGGGGGCAAACGGCGAAAGTGCTACGCGGCGCCGTCCCAGGCGAACGGTGCGAACGGCGGGTCAAGCGGCGCCTCGGTCATCCGATTGGCGAAGGTGGACAGCGTGTAGGTGCCGACCCCCAGTACGACCTCGAGGGCGTTGCGGCGCGTGAAGCCGTGGTCGAGGAACGCCTGCATCTGCGCCTCATCGACCCCGCCCGCGGCGTCCAGGACCTCGAGCGTGAACCTGCGGATGGCCTCGAGTCGCGGGTCGGAGAGCGGCTGCCGGGAGCGGAGGTCCGTGACCAGCTGCTCCGGCGCCGCGGCACGGGTGAGGGAGGCGGTGTGCAGGGCGACGCAGACGTGACACTCGTTGCGCGTCGCGATGGTCAGGACCAGCACCTCGCGTTCGAGTTCGGTGAGCGTGCTGCGCTCGAACAGGGCGTTCGACCGGGTGAAGGCCTGCAGTAGCTCCGGCGATTCCGACATGAGCGCCACGGGGGCGGGCAGGAACCCGAACTTCCCCTCGATGGTCGCCATGGTCGGGCGGGCGGCGCCGGGGGCGGTCTGGGCTGTGTGGTGGGTGAAGGGCATCTGGCGTCCTCTCTGCGGTAATATCGTCAACGTGGTTGTCCATATAGTAAACATGGTTGTCTATATTCGGCAAGGGGTGCGCCGTGGCCGTCGATGAGAGCCCCGGCTACGAGCTGCCGCTGCTGCTGTTCGCCGGATTCCGGACACTGATCGACGAGGTGCATCGCCAGCTGGCAGAGCAAGGGCACCCGGACATGCGGCCCGCCTACGGATTCGCGATGCAAGCCATCGGGATCGCGGGGACCAGCGCGAGCGAGCTGGGACGACGGCTCGGCGTCTCCAAGCAGGCGGCGGGCAAGACGGTCGATCGGCTCGAGGGCCTCGGTTACGTGGCGCGCGAGAGCGACCCGTCGGACGCCCGCAGCAAGCGGGTGGTGCTCACCGAGCGGGGGCTCGACAGCCTGCGACGGTCCGCGGTCGCATTCGACCGACTGCAGGCGGACTGGGCGGCGACGATCGGGCCGGAACGGCTGCGCGCGTTGGAGTCCGATCTGCGCGCCGTCACCGCTGGTCAGGGCTTCCGTCTCGACGCGCAGGCCTGGTTCGGCGGATAATTGACCCGCGCGCGATGAGTTTTGCGGTCGTCGCCGGTCTATATGGCAACCGCTTCGCGCGCCATGCACGAAGCAATCCAGCATCGGAGCCCGCCATGACCACCACGCCGCACACCACGACCACCGCACCCGCCGCCGGCTCGGCCGCCCCCTCGCGGGGTGCCCGGATCGCAGGCCTGATCATCACCGGGCTGGTCGTCGTGTTCTTCCTCTTCGACTCGCTCACCCACATCGCCAACGTCGAGCAGGTGCGCACCGCGATGGCCGACCTCGGGTTCGACCCGAGCCTGAACAGGGTCTTCGGTGTGGTGCTGCTGATCTGCCTCGCCCTCTACGTCGTGCCCGTCACGTCGATCCTCGGTGCGGTCCTGCTGACCGGCTACCTCGGCGGTGCCGTGGCCACCAACCTGCTCACCGAGCAGCCCATCCTGAGCACCACCCTCGCGCCGATCTACTTCGGCATCCTGGTGTGGGGCGGGCTGTACCTGCGCGATCTGCGGGTGCGCGCGATCATGCCGCTCGTCCGCGGCTGACCGACCTCGGATGCCGTCCCCCGCACCGAACCGGTGTGGGGGACAGCCGTGTTCAGCCGACCCGGGTGACGATCACGAACGGACCGACCTCGGTGGTGGTGAACCGGGGGTCGTCGAACAGCTTCTCCGGGAAGGTCACGGTGTAGCGGCGCACGTTCGGATCGTTGGGGTACACGTCCTCCGCCAGGCGCAGCGTGTAGCCGTCGGACCCCTTGCGGAAGACGAATACATCCGGTGTGCGCCAGGGGCTTTCGTCCATGGCCCGGACCAGCTCGTCGGGGCTCTCGGTCTCGGACCAGCCGGCGATCGCGGCGGCGCGGCGGTCGAACTGCGCCAACGGGTTCGCGTAGTGCGACGTCAGCCCCTGGAAGCCGAAGTACGGGTAGAAGCTGAGGAAGCTGGTGTCGGCGGTGAGCACCACGGTGTCGGAGCGCGGTCCAGGGCGCTGCGCGGTGATCGCCGCGTCGACCTCGTCGTAGTAGGAGGCGGCGCCGGGCGGCCGCTTGTCCGCCCGCTCGCCGTTGCCGTCGGTGTCGGTGTACGCGGTGGTGATCTCCGAGGCGAGCACCTGCGGGATGTTCTGGGCGAATGCCAGCGCGCCCAGCGCGCCGATCGCGACGATCGCGGCCCGGACCCGCGGATTCTCGCTGGTCGCCAGGATCGTCCAGCGCGCGAAGTCGAGGAACCCGAAAACGCCTGCGGCGCCGAGCAGGACCCACAGCACCGGTTCGAGGCGGAAGGACAGCAGGGTGTTGCCGATCGCCGTCACGGCCATCGAGAGCAGCCACCAGGCGTACACGGCGACGACGCCGATCCCGAGCGCCTGCGCGCGCCGCGAGGACGAGGTGCGGCCGACCAGCCACACCGTGCCGAGCAGGCAGAGGCCGCCGAGCAGCGAGAAATGGAACATCGGCAGGGGCAGGTGGGCGCCCGCATCAGGCAGGTAGTGCAGTGCCGTGCCCGAGCTCGCGGTCGGGCCGGTGCGCAGCGCGTTCAGGTACGGCAGCCACACGATCAACGCGATGAGCCCGGCGATCACGCCCGTCACCGCCAGCCGGAGCAGCGGGTCCAGCGCCGCCCGTAGCCCGTTGGCCCGCACCGCGAGCGCGGCGGCGAGCACGGCCATCAGCGTCACCGCGAACGCCGCCCAGCCGAGGTAGAGGGTGTAGAAGGTGGCGGCGACGCCGAGGAAGATGCCCGTCCCGACGATCGCACCCCAGCCGTCGGCCCCGCTCCGGCCCGGTCGGTACAGCCCGCCCCAGGCCAGCACCAGCACCGGCGGCAGCAGCACCACGAGGACCGCGCTGTACGCCTCGGGGGATGCGTAGGCCAGCGCGATCGCCGTCACGGCCGTCGCGACCAGCACCGCCACGTGGTCGCGGATCAGCTTCGACCACAACACCAGCGACACGACGGCGGCCACCGCGATGGAGGCGATCGCGTACGGCTTGAACGCTTCCCAGCCCTCCATGCCGAGCAGATTCGCGACCCGGCCGCCGACCCAGAACCAGCCCGCCGGGTAGAACGAGGGCAGGTCCGCGTAGGTCATGTCGTCGAGCCGGGCGGTGTCCGTCATCCGGGTGAGGAACTCGGTGCGGAACTCCTGGTCCACCGAGATGCCGTGCAGGTACAGCTTCGTCGCGGCCAGCGGCATCCCGAGGGTGACGGTGACGAAGCCGGACAGCGCGGCCCAGGACAGCAGTTTCGCCGCGACCACCGCGCGGCGGGCCCGCAGCAGCCACACCGACAGACCCAGCGCCGCCAAGGTCACGACCTGCCCGACCGTGGTCAGCGCCTGGGTGACGTTGGAGGAGTTGAACGCAGGCCAGTCCACCAGCCCGAAGGCGATCAGCCCGACCGCGGCGACGGCGGCCGCGACGACCGCCGCCAGCCCCATCTCCCCGGCGGTGGATGCCGCGCGACGCAGCGGATCCCTGCGGGCCGCGGACGTGCTCGGAGCTGTGTCGGGGATCGGAGCTGCGGGAGCGTCAGTCACGAGCACTGAGCTTAGTGAACCGACGAGAAGCCGGACGCGAGCGCCGCAGATCGACCGCCGCGGCCCCCGTCCGTGGTCCCGGGGTGGCTGAATCGGCACCCTAGGGTGCCTGGTGGTGTGGGCCTCGCGACCCCATATTTGGTGTAGTCCACCCGGACCCGACCCCAACGGAAAGCCTCAGATGATCTCTCGAACCGCAAAGACGCTCGGCATCGCGTTACTCGTCGCCGCGGGATCGATCGGGGCCACCGCCTCGGTCGCCCAGGCGGAGATCCGCAGCTCGGCCGAGGGAACGCAGGCGGTCGTCTGCGTGCACGACGGCAAGGAATACAGCGTCGGCAGCAAGGTCTATCTCCCGGACGGCAGCTACCAGACCTGTGAGAGCAACGGCCAATGGCGGCGGGTCATGCCTGGATGAGCGACGTGCGGCCCTGCCCGAACGACGAATCGGCCCCACCACGGTGCACTGTGGTGGGGCCGATTCGTCGGGTGCTGCGGGTCGTGTGGGGCTAGATCGGCAGCTTGCGGAAGATCGCCCGCGGCACGTGCCGCAGCGCCATCATCACGAAGCGCCAGGGGCCCGGGGTCCAGACGATTTCCTTGCCCTTGTCGGACGCGGCGACGGCGAGCGAGGCGACGATGTCCTTGTTGACCGTCAGTGGGGCTTCCTTGACGTGCGCGCTGAACTGGGTGCGCACCATGCCGGGCCGGACCACCGTGACCTTCGGTCCGAACTGGGCGAGGGCCTCACCCAGGCCGAGGTAGAAGCCGTCGAGGCCGGCCTTGGTGGAGCCGTAGACGAAGTTGGCGCGCTTGACGCGCTCACCGGCGACCGAGGACATCGCGATGATGCGGCCGAAGCCCTGCGCCTTCATCTTCTCGCCGACGAGCACACCGACCGACACCGCCGCGGTGTAGTTGACGTTGGCCACCAGCACGGCCTTGCGCTGGTTCTGCCACAGCTCCTCGGCGTCGCCGTCCAGCGCGAACGCGACGATCGCGACATCGACGTCGCCCTTGGACCAGGCCGCGTCGATCACCTTCGGGTGCGACTCGGTGTCCACGGCGTCGAAGTCGACGAGCTCGACCTCGGTGGCGCCCTTGGCCTTCAGCTGGGCGACGGCGGCGTCGCGGCCCGGATCGCCAGGCAGTGCGGCCAGTACCACCCGCATCGGAGCCTTCTTCAGGTACTCCTCGCAGATGGCCAGGCCGATCTCGGAGGTGCCGCCGAGGAGCAGCAGGGTCTGGGGGTTACCCACGGCGTTGATCACAGTTCCAACCTTCTGGACATATCGGAGGCGAAAACGCCTGTGGGGTCGTACTTCCGGCGGGTCGCGATCCACTCGTCGATCCGCGGGTACATGGCGTGGAAGGTCTCGGCGGTGGTGCGTGAGTCCTTGGCGGTGTACAGCCGGCCGCCGAATTCGAGGACACGCTTGTCGAGTTCGGTGACGAACTCGTTCAGGCCGGCCTTGATCGGGAAATCGACGCAGACGTTCCAGCCGTGCATCGGGAAGCTCAGCGGCGCCTGGTTGCCCTCGCCGAACAGCTTGAACACGTTGAGGAACGAGTAGAAACCCGACCGCTGGATGTCGACGATGATCTTCTTGAACTCGTCGACCGCCTCGGGCGGCACCACGAACTGGTACTGCAGGAATCCGTTGGATCCGTAGGCGCGGTTCCACTCCCCGAACAGGTCGAGCGGGTGGTAGAACGCCGTCAGATTCTGGACCTGGTTGGTGGCGTTCTTCGTCTTCCGGTAATACAGCTCGCCGACGATCGTGAAGTCGAGCTTGTTGGCGAGGCCGTTCGGGAAGATGTCCGGGAACGTCACCAGCGGCTTGGCGTTGAACCGCAGTGGATCCTTCTGCAGCTTGGCCGGCAGCTGGTCCAGCTTCGCCAGCGAGCCGCGGGACACGGCCGCTCGGCCCAGCTTCGGCGGCGCGGAGATCGCGTCGAACCACGCCGACGAGTAGTCGTAGTTTTCCTCGGAGCCGTCGCTGTGCAGCGCGATGGTCTCGTCGAGGCTGGTGGTGCGGACGCTGTCCGCGATGAAGTACGCCGTCTCGGTGGGCGTCATCTTGATGGTGGCGCGCAGGATGATGCCCGTCAGGCCCATGCCGCCGACCGTCGCCCAGAAGAGCGCGGCCTTGGGATCGTTGCGCCCGCCCTTGGGGGTGAGCGTGCGGACCTTGCCGTCGGCGGTCAGCAGGTCCAGCGACACGACGTGGTTGCCGAAGCTGCCGGCGCTGTGGTGGTTCTTGCCGTGGATGTCGGAGCCGATGGCGCCGCCGATCGTGACCTGGCGGGTGCCCGGAAGTACCGGAACCCACAGGCCGAACGGCAGGGCCGCCTTCATCAGCTGGTCCAGGTTCACACCGGCGTCGACGTCCACCAGGGCGGTGTCGCGATCGATGCGATGAATGCGATTGAGCGCATTCATGTCGATGACCAGGCCGCCTGCGTTCTGCGCCGGGTCGCCGTAGGACCGGCCGAGCCCGCGGGCGATGACGCCGCGCCGCAGGTAGGACGGCTTGCCCTCGTTCTGCTCGGCGACCTGCGCGACCGCGCTGGCGATCACCTCGACGTCGGGCGTGGACAGCACCTGGGCGGTGGTGGGCGCGGTGCGCCCCCAGCCGGTCAGGGTGCGGGTCTGGGTGGTCAGAGGCTGCGGCTGCACGGCGGCGGCCGGGGACTCTTCAGCTGTCGTGGACATCGTTGTAGAGGTTACCTGGCGGTAGCGGATCCGACCCCTGGCGAGTGTGCAGGTATGGCCGCCGCCACTCGACGTTTGGCCCGGTAGCTGCACACTCGGCGCCCGGCCCGGACCCGCCGAGTGTGCAGCTCCCGTCGCCGTTCCTGGGGGTTTGGCCCGGCAAGTGCACACTCGGCCGGGCGGGACTAGACGATGAGGCCTGCGGTCTGGGTGCGGGCGCGGTCGAAGCGTGCGGCGACGTCGTTCCAGTTGACGATGTTCCAGAAGGCGTTGACGTAGTCGCCCTTGACGTTCTGGTAGTCGAGGTAGAAGGCGTGCTCCCACATGTCGAGCATGAG
>Ga0105243_10000749_pt1 | contig 31120 bp, 28 predicted proteins | sample KBSM34metaG_FD_81525 | JGI IMG/M metagenome (GOLD analysis project Ga0105243, IMG submission 81525) | Miscanthus rhizosphere microbial communities from Kellogg Biological Station, Michigan, USA - KBS M3-4 metaG | ecosystem: Host-associated > Plants > Roots > Rhizosphere > Soil | place... | reverse complement strand
GGGCGCCAAGAGCCTGCGCGGCGGCAAGATGGAGGACGTCATCTTCGCCGGCACCTCCGGCCGGCCCCCGCTCGGCCGCGCCGAGGTGACGCTCACCATCGACAACTCCGACGGCGCGCTGCCGATCGAGTACTCCGAGGTCTCGATCACCCGGCGGATGTTCCGCGACGGCGCGGGCGAGTACGAGATCAACGGCAGCTCGTGCCGGTTGATGGACGTCCAGGAGCTGCTCAGCGACTCCGGTATCGGCCGGGAGATGCACGTCATCGTCGGTCAGGGCCGCCTGGCCGCCATCCTGGAGTCCCGCCCGGAGGACCGCCGCGCGTTCATCGAGGAGGCCGCGGGCGTCCTCAAGCACCGCAAGCGCAAGGAAAAGGCCGTCCGCAAGCTGGACTCCATGCAGGCCAACCTCGCCCGCCTGACCGACCTCACGACCGAACTGCGTCGTCAGCTCAAGCCGCTGAGCAGGCAGGCCGAGGTCGCGCGCCGCGCGCAGACCGTGCAGGCCGACCTGCGCGACGCCCGGCTTCGGTTGGTGGCCGACGACCTGGTCACCCGGCGGGCCGAGCTGGCATCGCAGTCCCAGGACGAGGCGATGGCCCGAGCCCAGCAGGAGCACGTCCAGACCGAGCTCGAGGCGGCGTCCGCGGAGCTCGGCGCCCACGAGCAGGCCCTGGCCAGGCTGACCCCGAGCGCCGAGGCAGCCGGGCAGACGTGGTTTCAGCTCTCCGCGCTGGCCGAGCGGGTCAACGCCACGATCAGGATCGCCGCCGAACGTGCCCGCCACCTCGACAGCGCACCCACCTCGAGCCGCGGGCAGGACCCCGACCAGCTCGAGGCGCAGGCCGAACGCGTCGCGGCGGAGGAGGCGGAGCTGGTGGCCGCGGTCGAGATGGCCAGGGCCACCCTCGATGCGGCGAAGGACACCCTGACCGAGTACGAGGAGGCCTCCGCCGCCGCCGAGCGGGCGCACATGGCCGCCGTCCGGGCCATCGCCGACCGTCGCGAGGGCCTGGCCCGGCTCTCCGGCCAGGTGGACACCCTCCGCAGCCGCGCGGACTCCGTCGACGCCGAGGTGGCGCGACTGACGCTGGCGATCGAGGACGCGCGCGCCCGCGGCGATGCGGCACAGGCGGAATTCGAAGGCGTGCAGGCGCAGATCGGCGATCTCGACGAGGGCGAACTCGGGCTCGACACCCAGAACGAACGCGCCGTCGCCGCGCTCGAGGCGGCCACCGCCCGGGTCACCGAACTGCAGGACGCCGAGCGGGCCGCCGGCCAGGAGGTCGCCTCGCTGCGGGCCAGGATCGAGGCGCTCTCGATCGGACTGCAGCAGAAGGACGGCGCCGCCTGGCTGATCGAACATCGCTCCGGTGAGGGATTGATCGGCCCGCTCGCCGGGATGCTCCGCATCCGGCACGGCTATGAGGTCGCGATCGCCGCCGCGCTCGGGCCCGCCGCCGATGCCATCGCGGCCCAGACGGTGGCGGCCGCGCGCTCGGCCGTCGCTGCACTCAAGGAGGCCGACGGCGGCCGGGCCGCACTGGTGGTCCGGGACGGCACCCAGGCGTCGCCGCGGGAAGAAGCCCCGCTGCCGGGATCCGCGCTGCGCGCCCTCGACCTGGTCGAACACCCCGACAACCTGCGCGGGGCGCTGAGCGCGCTGCTCGGCGAGGTGGCCGTCGTGGACACTCTGGAGGAGGCCGCGGACCTCGTCGCCGGACGACCCGGCCTGCGGGCGGTCACCAGGGACGGTGACCTCCTCGGATCCGGCTGGATGACCGGCGGCTCCGATCGGCGACCCTCCACCCTCGAGGTGCAGTCGGCCATCGACGCGTCCACGGCGGGCCTCGCGGACGCCGAGCGCCGTGCGGACGAGCTCTCCGCCGCGTTGTCGGGGGCCACCACCGAACGCGAGCACCGCGCCGAGTCCGCCGAGCAGACCCTGGCCGCGCTCAACGAGTCCGACGCCGCCCTGTCGGCGATCTACGAGCAGCTCGGCAGGCTCGGCCAGGTGGCCCGCGCCGCGCACGCCGAGTCCGAGCGGCTGGCAGGCCAGCGCACCGCGGCGGAGACGGGCCGTGAGGACGCGGTCGCGTCGCTGCGCGAGCTGGAGGATCGCCTGGCGCTGGCCCAGCAGGAGCAGTCGCTCGACAGCGATCCGGCGGCCGGGGACCCCAGCAGCGGCGAGCGCGAGGCCGCGGCCGCGGCGCTCGCCGAGGTGCGGTCCGTGGAGATGGAAGCGCGCCTGACGCTGCGGACGGCCGAGGAACGGGCGGAATCCGTTCGCGGCAAGGCGGATTCGCTTCGGCGCGCGGCGCAGGTGGAACGCGAGGCCAGGGCCCGCGCCGAACGGGCCATGGCCGCGCGGCAGAACGCGGCCGCGGTCGCCGCCGCCGTCGCGGAGTCCGGCAGGCGGGTGGCGGCTCACCTGGAGGAGGTGGTCGCGGCGGCGGTGGCGCACCGCGACGAGCTGACCCGGCAACGCACCGAACGCACACAGCAACTGGAGACGGTCAAGGAGCGGGTGCGGCAGTACACCGGCCAGCTGACCGCGCTCACCGACGCCGTGCACCGCGACGAGGTCGCCAGGGCGCAGGCCGCGCTGCGCATCGAGCAGCTCGAGCAGACCATCTCCGAGCAGCACGGTATCGGCCTGGACGACCTCGTCGCGGAGTACGGACCCGACGTGCCGCTGCCGCCGTCGGCCCTGGAGATGGCCGAGTACGAGCAGGCGCGCGAGCGGGGCGAACAGGTGGTGGCGCCCGCGCCGATGCCCTACGACCGGGACACCCAGGAGCGGCGGGCCAAGCGGGCCGAGCGAGATCTCGCGACCCTTGGCAAGGTCAATCCGCTTGCGCTGGAGGAGTTCGCGGCGCTGGAGGAGCGCTACAACTTCCTGTCCACCCAGCTCGAGGACGTCAAGACCGCGCGCAAGGACCTGCTCGGGGTGGTCGCCGACGTCGACACCCGGATCCTGCAGGTGTTCACCGAGGCATGGGAGGACGTCGAGCGCGAGTTCGTCGGGGTCTTCGCGAAACTGTTCCCCGGCGGCGAGGGCAGGCTGGTGCTGACCGACCCGTCCGACATGCTCACCACCGGCATCGAGGTCGAGGCGCGTCCGCCCGGCAAAAAGGTCAAGCGCCTCTCGCTGCTCTCCGGTGGCGAGAAGTCGCTGACCGCGGTGGCGATGCTGGTGGCGATCTTCCGCGCCCGTCCGTCCCCCTTCTATGTGATGGACGAGGTCGAGGCCGCCCTCGACGACACCAACCTCCGGCGCCTGATCGGCCTGTTCGAGCAGCTGCGCGAGAAGTCGCAGCTGATCGTCATCACGCACCAGAAGCCGACCATGGAGGTGGCCGACGCGTTGTACGGCGTCAGCATGCGCGGTGACGGCATCACGCAGGTCATCTCGCAGCGCATGCGGGGGCAGAACCTGGCCGTTCCCCAGCCGGTCGCGGAGTGATGCGCTGCGCGTCGATCGCTCGCTGACCGGGTGATCTCCCGTCGCCTCTCTGCGCCGGATCGGTGCCTGAAAGGATGGGGGGCGTGACTACCGGAGCTTGGATCGCAATCGCGGCCGTCGTGGCCGTCCTTCTCGTCGCGCTCGTCGTGGGCTGGGCGCTGTACCGGAGGCGGCGGGTCAGCCTGCAGCCCACCCAGCCGGCGCCCGGTGAACTGGGGGAGACGAAGGACCGTTCGGGCGGGTACAAGCCCGCGAGCGGGATCAGCTTCAGCCAGGGTGCGACGGCCACCGCGCCGCCCGTGTCCCGGCCGACCCCGCCGCAGGCGCCGCCGGTGACGCCGCCGGTCGAGGAACCGGTCACGGAGGTGCTGCCCGTCGAGACTGCGCCCGTCGAGCCCGCGCCGCCCGTCGAGGCTGCGCCGGTCGAGCCCCCGCCGGCCCCCGTCGAGGAAGCCCCCGTCGAGGAGGCTCCGGAGGTCGCTCCCGCTCCGCCGGCCCCCGCCGCGCCCGCCCCGGTCGAGCCGGCCCCCGTCGAGGAGGCGCCTGCGGCCGCTCCGGCCCCTGCCGTTCCCGCCCCGGTGGAGGAGATCGAACCGACCGCGGGACGGCTCGACCGGCTGCGCGGCCGGCTCTCGCGCTCGCAGTCCGCGGTCGGCAAGAGCCTGCTGGGTCTGCTCGGCGGCGGCGACCTGGACGAGGACTCGTGGGAGGAGATCGAGGACACTCTGCTGATCGCGGACCTCGGTAGCGCCACCACCGAGCAGATCATGACCCGACTGCGCTCCGAGCTGGCGGCGGGCAGCGTCAAGTCCGAGGCCGACGCCCGAGCCCTGCTGCGCACCGTCCTGATCGAGGCCCTGCACCCCGAGTTCGACCGCTCTATCAAGGCGCTGCCCCACGATTCGACCCCCGGCGTCCTGCTGGTCGTCGGAGTCAACGGCACCGGCAAGACCACGAGCACCGGCAAGCTGGCGCGTGTGCTCGTCGCGGACGGTCGCCGGGTGTTGCTCGGCGCCGCCGACACCTTCCGCGCGGCCGCCGCCGACCAGCTGCAGACCTGGGCCGAGCGGGTGGGCGCCGAGGTGGTGCGTGGTCCCGAGGGCGGTGACCCCGCCGCGATCGCGTTCGACTCGGTGACCAAGGGCATCGAGACCGGTGTGGACGTGGTGATCGTCGACACCGCAGGCCGGCTGCACACCAAGACCGGGCTGATGGACGAGCTCGGCAAGGTCAAGCGCGTGGTGGAGAAGCGCGCCGTCGTCGACGAGGTGCTGTTGGTGCTCGACGCCACCGTCGGCCAGAACGGCCTGATGCAGGCCCGGGTGTTCGCGGAGGTCGTTGACATCACCGGAGTGGTGCTGACCAAGCTCGACGGCACGGCGAAGGGCGGCATCGTCTTCCAGGTGCAGCACGAGCTGGGGGTGCCGGTGAAGCTCGTCGGGCTGGGGGAGGGCGCGGACGACCTCGCGCCGTTCGAGCCGGGCGCCTTCGTGGACGCGCTGCTGGGCTGACCCGAGGGGTCAGACCCCGGACTCGGCGAGCACCGTCAACGCGTCCGCGGTCCGGGCGCAGAACGACTCCGCGTCGATCAGCCCGACCGTGAGCCCGCGCATGGTCGTGGCCGACATCAGCAGGTCGAAGACCGCGTTCGCGGTGACCTGCGTGGCCTCGGCCGTGCGCTCCGGCGCGGCCGAGGCGAGCAGCTCGGTCATCGCCTCCCTGGCGGGCAGCTCGGCGCGGCCGACGAGCCGTTCGTAGACGCCCTCGTGGTGGTGATAGGCCGAGAGCAGGCCGGGGATCGCCGACCGGGTCGCTGGTTCCGCGATCCGGTCGAGGAACATCCTGGTCCACGCGAGCAGGTCGGCGTGCAGGTCGCCGGTCGCGGTGGGCAGGTCCACGTCCTGCATGCCGAAGATCGCGTCCTCGACGATCGATTCCCTGGTCGCCCAGCGTCGGTAGATGGCGGCGGTGCCAACCTTTGCGCGCCGGGAGATCGCCGAGATGGTGGTCTTCTGGTAGCCCGTTTCCGTCAGCAGCTCGCGGGTGGCCTGGAGGATCGACCTGTCGACCTCGGGGTCGCGGGGCCTGCCCGCGCCCGGTTGCTGAACCTGCCGATCCCTCTGTTCGCTCACATCGGCGGACAGTACCGGAGAGATTTCGCCGAAATCATTACGATGCGACATGCTCCGTATTATATTTCGGGAATCATCCGATTCACGAAGGGCTCGCCATGATCACCCCGCACGACGAACTGCTCATCCACCAGCTCCCGACCACGCTCGACCACGTCTCGCAGAGCGACCTGCGCTGGACCGAGCGCATCGTGATGTACGGCTTCGACAAGTCCGGCGAGATCAGCATCATGACCGGCATGGCGAAGTACCCGAACCGCAACGTTCTCGACGCCTACGCCATGGTCACCCGCAAGGGCGAGCAGGCCCGCGTCGTCCGCCTGTCCACCGAGCTGAACCCCCAGACCGGGGCACTGAACGCGTTCAGCGTCGGCCCGTACACGTACGAGATCGTCGAGCCGCTGCGCAAGGTGCGCTCCACCGTCGAGTCCAACGAGCACGGCCTGAGCCTGCAGCTCGACTTCAGCGGCGACTTCCCGGTCTACGAGCAGACCGCGGCCTTCCACCGCAGCCGCGGCCGGGTCCGCGAGGATGCGCGCCGGTTCTACCAGAACGGCACCATCACCGGCTGGATCGAGATCGACGGCGAGCGCATCGAGATCGACCCCGAGAACTGGTGGTTCGGCCGGGATCACTCGTGGGGCGTGCGCCACGGCGGCGGCGGCGGCAGCCTGCCCGAGGGCGGGAACATGCAGCCCTCCGAGGTGCCTGCCGGCGTCCTCTATTACATGGGCATCTTCCAGTTCGACGACGAGGTGGTGCACTTCGCACAGCGCGAGACCCACACGGGGGAGCGTTGGCAGTTCGAGGGCGAGGTGCTCTTCCCGATCGACTCCGGCAAGGAGCCGCTGCCGATCATCGACGTCGAGCACGACCTGGACTTCCGCGACGACCTCCGCGTCGTCAAGTCCGGCACGTTCACCGTGCACCGCTCGGATCGCACGACCGACGTCATCGAGGTCAAGCCGGTGTGCGACTTCTGGCCGGGTCTGGCCGGGTACGACGAATACAACGGCTACGCGTCGGGCATGTACCGCGGCAAGGACTTCAGCGACAGCTTCGACGTCGACATCACCGACGTCGACGAGATCCGCAAGGTGAGCATGCTCAGCGAGACGCTCGTCGAGGTCCGGATGGGTGACAAGGTCGGACACGGCCTTGTGGAGATGGTGTTCATGGGAGTGAACCCGCGCTACGGCTACACCGACTGGAGCGCCAACCGAGCCGGCAAGAACAATGGCTGAGCGGGTCGCGCAGGAGGAGCTGGCGGCCGCCCTCGAACCGATTGTCCAGCAGCGTATTCCGGGCGCACAGAACGCGAAGATCGTCGACTGGAAGCGCACCGAACGCGGGTTCTCCACCGAGACCTACCTGTTCGACCTCGAGGGCGCCGAGCACGAATCGGCCGGGTACGTCTTCCGACGGCCGCCCGAGATCTCGCTGTTCCCGGATTACGACCTGCGGCGCCAGTACCTGGTCTCGGAGCGGCTCGCGCCGACCGATCTCCCGGTCCCCAGCGTCCGGTGGATCGACGCGGACGACAACCCGCTCGGCACGCCGTACTACGTGATGGACCGCATCGGCAATGCCGAGGCGCCCAGCGACTTCCCGTCGTACCACACTGCAGGCAATTACTTCGAGGCCGACGAGCAGGGTCGGGCGAAGATGTGGTGGGAGTGCATCGAGACGATGGCGCAGGTGCATCTGCTCGATCCCGAGGAGCTTCGGCTCGGGTTCCTGGCGATGCCGAAGTTCGGGGACAAGCCGGTCGAGCAGATCGTGAACTACCTCGACTGGGCCGTGCGCTGGGCGGCGCCGGAACTGCCCCCGGTGATGGAGAGGGCCCTTGCCTGGCTCAAGGCCAACCTCTACGAGCCGGAGCACGTGACGCTGGTCTGGGGCGATGCCCGCATGTCGAACATCCTGTACACGCCGGAGCTGTCGGTCGCGGGTGTACTCGACTGGGAGATGGCGTACCTGGGTGACCACGAGGCCGACCTGGCCTGGGTGCTGTTCCTGGACTGGGCGTGCAGCGAGAACGAGGGGCATCCGACCCTGCCCGGCACCCCGACGCGGGAGGAGACCGTCGCCCGCTACGAAGAGTTGACCGGCTGGAAGGTACAGAACCTGCTGTTCAACGAGGTGCTCGGCGCGGTGCTGCTCTCGGTGCCGCTGCTGCGCCTGTCCACCCACCTGAACCTCGGTGACAACGTCAGCATCAGCGGGTTCTGCATGGCCCGACTCGAGCAGCTGCTCGCCGGGGAGTGAGGGGGGGTCACGGGGGCGCCCTCTCGGCGCCCCCGTGACCGTCGGAGGACGCCTAACGAATGAGTAACGAAGCGGCCCGGGCTCGCCCGGCTCGGCCTCCGCACAGGGAGATTCACTTGGGCGACAGGTTCGTGAAACGCAGAAGCAACACATTCCCCCGATGCGTTCACTCGAGCGAAACACGACAGCGCCACAGCTGAAACACCGGATCAGCAGTCTTCACACCAAGTCGAAAGCCGCAAGGAGCGGGACGACAGAAGGAGGAGGCTCAACGTGGAATTTCCCACAATCGGGGCGCCGGACACCGGAGACACCGCGTGGATGCTGATGAGCGCCGCGCTCGTGTTGCTGATGACGCCGGGGCTCGCATTCTTCTACGGCGGCATGGTCCGGGCCAAGAGCGTTCTGAACATGATCATGATGAGCATCGGCGCGATGGGCGTCGTGGGCATCCTCTGGGTCCTGTACGGCTACTCGGTGGCCTTCGGCGAGGACAAGGGCGGCCTCTTCGGTGACCCCTTCCAGTACTTCGGCCTGAAGGGCATCTTCGGCGGCGCCTACCTGGCCGACGCCGACACCGGCGCAGGCGTGGCCATCCCGCTGGTCGGCACCATCCCGGCAACCGTGTTCGTCGCCTTCCAGGCGATGTTCGCGATCATCACCGTCGCCCTGATCTCGGGCGCGGTCGCCGACCGACTCCGGTTCGGCCCCTGGCTCCTGTTCGCGGGCCTGTGGGCCACCATCGTGTACTTCCCGGTGGCGCACTGGGTCTTCGCCTTCGACGGCGTGACCGCGGAGAAGGGCGGCTGGATCGCCAACCAGCTCAAGGCAATCGACTTCGCGGGTGGTACCGCGGTCCACATCAACGCCGGCATCGCCGGCCTGGTCCTCGCCATCGTCCTCGGCAAGCGTCGGGGATGGCCGGGAACGCCCTTCCGTCCGCACAACCTGCCGTTCGTGATGCTCGGCGCGGCGCTGCTGTGGTTCGGCTGGTTCGGCTTCAACGCGGGATCCGCGGTGGGCTCCAACGGGATCGCCGGTGCCACCTTCCTCACCACGGTGATCGCCACCTGCGCCGCAATGCTGTCCTGGCTGCTGGTCGAGCGGATCCGTGACGGGCACGCCACCACCCTCGGCGCCGCCTCCGGCATCGTCGCAGGTCTGGTCGCCATCACCCCCGCCTGCTCTTCGGTGAACGTGCTCGGCGCGCTGGCCGTCGGCGTGGCCGCGGGCGTCCTCTGCGCCCTCGCGGTCGGCCTGAAGTACCGCTTCGGCTACGACGATTCGCTCGACGTCGTCGGTGTCCACCTCGTCGGTGGTCTGGTCGGCACCCTGCTGATCGGCTTCGTCGCGACGGAGGAGGCGCCCGCGGGCGTCAAGGGACTGTTCTATGGTGGGGGCTTCGACCAGCTGTGGCGTCAGGCTGTCGGTGCGGGTGCGGTTCTGCTGTACTCGCTCGTCGCCACGACGATCGTCGCGCTCATCGTCAAGTACACGATCGGCCTCCGGGCCAGCGATGAGGCCGAGTCGCTCGGCGTGGACGAAGCAGAACACGCTGAGAACGCATACGATTTCGCCGCGCTCGGCGGAAGCTCGGTACCGGGGCGCTCGACCGTCAGGGAGGCATGAGAAATATGAAGCTGATCACCGCAATCGTCAAACCGTTCACCCTCGAGGACGTCAAGACCGGCCTGGAGCAGGCCGGGGTGCTCGGAATGACCGTCAGTGAGGTCCAGGGCTACGGCCGTCAGAAGGGCCACACCGAGGTGTACCGCGGTGCCGAGTACTCGGTCGACTTCGTGCCCAAGGTGCGCGTCGAGGTCGTCGTCGACGACGCCGCCGTGGACAAGGTCGTCGAGGTCATCGTCGAGGCCGCTCGTACCGGGAAGATCGGAGACGGCAAGGTGTGGGTATCGCCCGTCGAATCCGTCATCCGCGTACGTACGGGTGAACGGGGCGCGGATGCGCTCTGACCCAACAGGGTCCGGATCTGGTGGCCCCGATCCCGCCGCGACGTCGGCGGGGTCGGGGCCACCCGCGTCCGGTGGCATTGTTGCCGCCGACGATCTGGTCCGTGCCCGGAAGCAGTTGCTGGACGGTGGTTCCCGGAGCCGCCGCCTCGACACGGTCGCCCTCCGGCAAGCGCTGGTGGACCTGCACGAATTCTGGCTGACCACCAAGGGGGCAGAGCTCGGCATCAAGCCGGACAGCGGATTCGCGATCGTCGCCGTCGGCGGGCTGGGCCGCCGCGAGCTGCTGCCGTACTCCGACCTGGACCTGGTGCTGCTGCACGACGACCTGGACCCTTCGGTCGTCTCCGAGGTGGCCGACCGGCTCTGGTATCCGTTGTGGGACGCGCACATCAAGCTCGACCACAGCGTGCGGACCGTCCCGCAGGCGCTGCAGGTGGCGTCGTCGGACCTCACCGCCGCCCTCGGTCTCCTCGAGGCCCGGCACATCGCGGGCGATGTGGAGCTGAGCAACCTGCTGATCGGCGGGGTGCGGCGGCAGTGGCGCACCGGGATCCGTTCGCGTTTCGACGAACTCGTGGAGCAGGCCCGCACGCGGTGGGCACGCAGCGGCGAGATCGCGCACCGGGCCGAACCGGACATCAAGAACGGCCGCGGCGGGCTGCGCGACATCCAGCTGCTGAGCGCGCTGGCGATCGCGCAGTTGACCGACGCGGTGCCGGGCCTCGGCCCACAGACACCTGGCGGCGGACTGGCGTTCGCGCACGAGCGGCTGCTGGACGTGCGGACCGAACTGCACCGGGTGGCCGGACGCGCCCGCGACCAGCTCCGGGCCCAGGACGCCGACGAGATCGGCGCGGCCCTGCGGATAGGGGACCGCTTCGACCTGGCCCGGATGCTCAGCGACTCGGCCCGCACCATCAGCTACTCCGTCGACGTCGGGCTGCGGACGGCGGGCAACGCGTTGCCGCGCCGCGGCCTCTCGCGGCTGCGCAGGGTGCCGGTGCGGCGACCTCTGGACGAGGGCGTGGTCGAGCACGCGGGTGAGGTGGTGCTGGCGCGCGATGCCAAGCCGAACAAGGACCCGGGGCTGATCATGCGGGTGGCGGCCGCGGCCGCGCAGACCGGCATGCCGATGTCGGCCTCGACGTTGAACCGGCTCTCGGACAGCGCGCCCGAGCTGCGGGAGCCGTGGCCGAAGGAGGCCCTCGACGATCTGCTGGTGCTGCTCGGATCCGGCAGGAACACGATCGCGGTGATCGAGGCGCTCGACCGCACCGGCCTCTGGGGTCGGTTGCTGCCGGAATGGGGCGCGATCCGCGACCTGCCGCCGCGCGACGCGGTGCACACGTGGACGGTGGATCGGCACCTCGTCGAGACCGCCGCCTACGCCAGCGGGTTCACCACCCGGGTCTCGCGGCCGGACCTGCTGGTGCTCGGCGCACTCCTGCACGACATCGGGAAGGGCCGCGGCGGCGATCACAGCCTGGTCGGCGCCGAGCTCGCAAATCAGATCGGCAATCGGCTCGGGCTGTGGCCCTCGGACGTGGCCGTGCTCAGCGCGATGGTGCGCTACCACCTGCTGCTGCCGGAAACCGCCACCCGCCGCGACCTGGACGACCCGGCGACGGTCCGGATGGTCGCGGAGGCTCTCGGCGGTGACACGGTGCTGCTCGAACTCCTCTATGCGCTCGCCGAGGCCGATTCGCTGGCCACCGGTCCTGGTGTGTGGGGGGACTGGAAGTCGTCGCTGATCCGGGAACTGGTCCGGCGCTGCCGGATGGTGATGGCGGGCGAGCAACTGCCGACTCCTGACCCGATCGACCCGGAGCACGCGGCGCTGGCGGCGGACGGGGGCGTGCACGTGCTGTTGCAGCCCGCGGAGGGCGCGCACACCTACACCGTCACCGTGGTCGCACCGGACACCCCGGGCCTGCTCTCGGACGCCGCGGGCGTGCTGGCGCTGCATTCGCTGCGCGTGCTCTCGGCCTCCCTCGGCAGCCACGAGGGGGCCGCGGTGAACTCGTTCACCGTTGCGCCCCGGTTCGGTGCGCCGCCGCAGGCCGGGCTGCTGCGCCAGGAACTGATCCGGGCAATCTCCGGCGAGCTCGACCTGGTCGCGATGCTCGAGGCGAAGGAGCAGCAGTCGCTGGCCGAGCAGGCGCTCGAGCGGGGCGCCGAGGGCGTGCCCGTCCAGTACGCGCAGGCGCCGCCGCGGATCATCTGGTTCGACACCCCGGTGGACGGCCAGGTGATCCTCGAACTGAGGGCCGAGGACCGGCTCGGCCTGCTGTGCCGGCTGGCGAGCGTGCTCGAGCGCCACGGTGCCGACATTCGCTGGGCGCGGGTCTCCACGCTCGGCGCGTCGGTGGTCGACGCGTTCTGCCTGCATCTCGGCGACACCGACTCGCGGGTCACCAGGGAAGAGTTCGAGGCGGCGATGCTCGCGGTGGTTCCGGCGCCCCGCCCGCGCACGAGCGAGGGCGCCGAGGATGGCGCCACGGACGGGGGCGCCGGGTAGAGCGGCTAGGCTTGACCGAAACGCCCACGCGACAGCCAGGAGCCCGATCGGTGTTCGAATCCCTTTCCGACAGGTTGACCGGTGCCCTCAAGGACCTCCGGGGCAAGGGGCGCCTCTCCGGCGCCGACATCGACGCCACCTGCAGGGAGATCCGGCTCGCCCTGCTCGAGGCCGACGTTGCGCTGCCCGTGGTGCGTGCCTTCATCGAGAAGATCAAGGTGCGCGCCAAGGGTGCCGAGGTCTCCGGCGCGCTGAACCCGGCGCAGCAGGTCGTCAAGATCGTCAACGAGGAGCTCGTCGGGATCCTCGGCGGCGAGACCCGGCGGCTCCGGTTCGCGAAGAACCCACCGACCGTCATCATGCTGGCCGGCCTGCAGGGTTCCGGTAAGACCACCCTCGCGGGCAAGCTCGCGAAGTGGCTGACCGGGCAGGGACACACGCCGCTCCTGGTGGCCTGCGATCTGCAGCGTCCCGGCGCAGTCAGCCAGCTCCAGATCGTCGGTGAGCGCGCGGGCGCCGCGGTGTACGCGCCGCACCCGGGCACCTCGATCGGCGGCGGCGAGAACGCGCTGGGTCAGTCGGCGGCCGACCCGGTCGACATTGCCCGGCAGGGCATCGCGGAGGCCAGGGCCAAGCAGCACGACGTGGTGATCGTCGACACCGCCGGACGCCTCGGCATCGACGAGGAGCTGATGGGTCAGGCGGCGGGCATCCGCGACGCCGTCAACCCGGACGAGATCCTGTTCGTCCTCGACGCGATGACCGGTCAGGACGCCGTCCAGACCGCGGAGGCGTTCCGCGCGGGCGTCGGCTTCACCGGCGTGGTGCTCACCAAGCTCGACGGCGACGCCCGCGGCGGTGCCGCGCTGAGCGTCCGCGAGATCACCGGCGAGCCGATCATGTTCGCCTCCACGGGCGAGAAGCTCGAGGACTTCGACGTCTTCCACCCGGACCGGATGGCCAGCCGGATCCTCGGCATGGGCGACGTGCTCAGCCTGATCGAGCAGGCCGAGCAGGTCTTCGACGCGAAGCAGGCCGAGGCCACCGCCCAGAAGATCGGCTCCGGCCAGCTCACCCTCGAGGACTTCCTCGAGCAGATGATGGCCGTGCGGAAGATGGGCCCGATCGGCAACCTGCTGGGCATGCTGCCCGGCGCCGGGCAGATGAAGGACGCGCTGGCCAACGTCGACGAGAAGCAGCTCGACCGGGTCCAGGCGATCATCCGCGGCATGACTCCCGCGGAGCGCGATGACCCGAAGATCATCAACGCCTCCCGGCGGCTGCGCATCGCCAACGGCTCCGGCGTCAAGGTCTCCGACGTCAACCAGTTGGTGGACCGGTTCTTCGAGGCCCGCAAGATGATGGCCGCGATGGCGGGCCGGATGGGGATGCCAGGGGCCCGCTCGAGCCAGCGCAGCAAGAAGGGCAAGAAGGGCAAGAAGGGCGGCAAGGGGCCGACGCAGCCGAAGATCCGCGGCGGCTTCCCCGGCATGCCCGGCGGGATGCCGGGCGGGATGCCCGCCGGGTTCCCCGGACTGCCCGCAGGCATGGACCTGTCGAAGATGCCGAAGGGGCTCGACGAGCTGCCGCCCGGCCTCGAGGGCATCGACCTGTCCCAGCTGAAGCTGCCCAAGAAGTAGCCGTGGCGCCTGCCCGCCCTGGGTCCTTCCGGCTGCGCGGTGTCGGGCTGCCCGACGGCCAGCCGCTGGAACTGTGGGTCGGCGGCGGGGTGATCTCGGATCAGCCGGTGCCCGGCGCGGAGTCGCTGTGCGAATCGGGCTGGATCCTGCCCGGGCTGGTCGACGCGCACTGCCACGTCGGTATCAAGTACGGCGGGGGTCACGAGGACCGGCCGGGGATGATCGCGCAGGCCGAGGCCGAACGCGGGGTCGGGGCGCTGCTGCTGCGCGACGCGGGGTCACCGGTGGACACCCGGGATCTCGACGCGCGCGAGGACCTGCCGCGGATCATCCGGGCCGGTCGGCACATCGCGATGCCGAAGCGGTACATCCCCGGCCTTGCCGTCGATCTCGAGGACGAGTCGCAGCTGCCGGAGGCGGTCACCCAGCAGGCGCTGCTCGGCGACGGCTGGGTCAAGATCGTCGGGGACTGGATCGACCGCTCGGAGGGGGACCTGCGTCCGTTGTGGAGCGACGACATCCTCAAGGAGTCCATCGAGGCGGCACACCGGGTCGGCGCCCGGGTGACAGCGCACGTCTTCTCCGAGGACGCGCTGCCGGGCCTGATCAACGCAGGCATCGACTGCATCGAGCACGGCACCGGACTCACCTCGGAGACGATCGAGCTGATGGTCGAACGCGGCACCGCGCTGGTACCGACGCTGATCAACATCGACACCTTCCCCGGCATCGCGGACTCGGCCACCCGGTACCCGGTCTACGCACGCCACATGCGGGAGCTGCACTCGCGGGTCCGTCGCACCGTCGGCGACGCGCACGACGCAGGCATCCCGATCTATGCGGGCACCGACGCCGGCGGCTCGATCGTGCACGGGCGGGTCGCGGACGAGGTCGCCGCGCTCGCGCAGGCCGGACTGGGACCGACCCGAGCCCTCGGCGCGGCCTGCTGGGACGCCAGGGCCTGGCTTGGTCGGCCAGGGCTCGAGCCCGGCGCGCCCGCCGACCTGCTCGTCTACGAGCAGGACCCGCGCACCGGGCCCGAGGTGCTCGCCGCCCCGGACCTGGTCATGCTGCGCGGCCGGGTGGTCGAGGTGCGCGGCCGGGTCGTGTGATGCGGTCTATTTGACGCAGGGATCGGCCCCGGCATCGGCGCGACCGGTGAACCGGACCTCGCTGACCGAGGTGACGTCGTTGAACGGCGCGGATTCCTGGCCCGCCGCGTTCTTGACAGGCTGACCGTCCACCGTCTCGTTGATCGTCAGGGTGACCGTCTTGGCCGCCTTGTCGACGTCGAGCGCCTGGATGCCGCGCTCCGGCCGGACCTCCTGGACGACCGAGGTGCCGTCGTCGAACGCCCAGGTCACCTTCGTGACCTTGCGGTTCTGGGCGAACCGGTCGGAGCCGTCCACGTCTTTCTTGTCGTAGCCGGGATCGATCCCGACGGAGGTGAGGTCGAGCTTGCAGGCGAAGCTCACCGAGAGCACCTGGCCCTTGGTGCCTGCGCAGCGCCACGCGGTGGTGACGTCGCCGTCGGTGGCGTTCGGGGCCTCGTAGGAGTTCTTGCGCCCGGTGGAGTCGACCGCGGGCGGGTAGGCGGCGCAGGTGGGGACGGCGCCGGTCGGGGTGATCGCGGCGGGGTCGGTGCCGAAGTCGCCGAAGTCGCCACCGCTGAAGGCGTCGCCGTCTGCGGATTCCGCCGTGGCGGCGGTCGCCTCGCCATCGGTGTCGCGGGCCAGCGTCCAGTTGAGTAAGAAGCCGCCGCCCGCGAGCAGCACGACTGCGGCGGTGACGGCCGCGATGATGCCGAGCCAGCCCTTCCAGGACAGCGGCCCGCGCGCGGGCGCGGGCCCGGGAGCTGGCCCATTGGGCGCATCGAAAAAGGGCTGGGCGGGCGGCGGAGGCGGTGGCGGCGGCGGGGGAGTCGCCTCGGCGGTGGGACGAGGTCCGTCGTCGGGGGTCACGGGGCCTCCACCTTCTCGGCGGCCTTGTCGGCGGACTGCTTCGCGTCTTTGTCTTTGTTCTTGTCGGTGGGCTCGTCCGCGTCCGCGTCCTTGTCCGTCGTCTCGTCCCCGGACTTGGCTTCGGTGCGGTCCGGGCGTGCCTTCAGCGCGGCGTCCACCTCGGGGTCGTCCAGTTCCGCCAGCCAGTCCAGCAGGTCGGGATAGGCGCTGGGGTTCGCCGCGACGTACGGACGCAACGCGGCATCGGACTGGGCGATGTGGCCGAGCGTCTGCAGCGGGGTGTACGGATCGAGCGCGAGTGCCTGCGTGTAGGGCTTGGTCGGGGCGGGAGACCCGACAGCGGGCGGCGGCGTCCCGGGTGCCTCCGCGTCGACGGGCTCGGCCGGTGCGGGCGCGAGACCGGCGCCCTGATCGAGCACGCGGGCGGCGCGGGGCTGCACCAGGCCGAGGTCGTAGGCCAGGGCGAGGAACGCCGCGATGGTCTGCAGGATCGACAGGACCAGGATCGCGATGCCGCCCCAGCCGAGCGAGACGGCCAGGCTCTCGTCGTCGGAATCGTCGAAGAAGTTGCCGGTGAAGGTGGGAACGTTGCTGATCGCGATCAGCAGGAACAGGGCCAGCAGGGCGCCGACCGCGGCCGCGGCGGTCGCGATGGCCCGCAGGGCCGGCGCCGCGCCCGGGAACTGGGACAGCCGAGACACGGTGGACAGGCCCGCACTGATGCCGGAGAACAGCAGGAAGACGACAACGAGCAGGGCCTGCGGGAGGAGGAAGCCGCTGACGTTGATCACATCGCCGGAGGTTCGGACGACGAAATAGGGGCCGAAGCCGAGCAACAGGTTGAGTAGGCCGAGCGTGAGCACTGCGATGCCCAGTGCGTTCGGTCGGCCGACGGCCGGAACAGGTGGCCCCGCGATGGGCGCTGCGAACGGCGCGTTGGACATGATCCCCCTTGTGAACGAGCGACGACTTCGGTCGAATTCGTCACCGACCTGCGGTGATGACGTGCCAACGAAGTCTAGGCCGCGGGGGCGCCCGCGGAAGGGCGAAACACCGGCGGCCGCGGGCGATTAACGGCGCGACCTCATCGTCTGGCAGAATGGACCGCTGTTCGCCCGTCTCCGGTTACGTACCGCGCGGCGGTCACGACAACCCCTCAACGCGAAACCGGGTGCGCAGGCCTTGCGCATCGCTGAATTGCGCCGTGACCATCTGAAAGGCTCCACCATGGCTGTCAAGATCAAGCTCATGCGGCTCGGCAAGATCCGCACCCCGCACTACCGCATCGTCATCGCCGACTCTCGCACCCGCCGCAACGGCCGTGCGATCGAGACCATCGGCAAGTACCACCCCAAGGAAGAGCCCTCCCTGATCGAGATCGACTCGGAGCGTGCGCAGTACTGGCTGGGTGTCGGCGCGCAGCCGACCGAGCCGGTCGAGAACCTGCTCAAGATCACCGGCGACTGGCAGAAGTTCAAGGGCCTGCCGGGCACCGAGGGCACCCTGCGCGTCAAGGCTGAGAAGCCGTCCAAGCTGGAGCTGTTCCAGGCCGCGCTGGCGCAGGCCGACAGCGAGCCGGTGGCCGAGGCCATCACCCCGAAGAAGAAGGCCGCCAAGAAGGCCGACGCGGAGGCCACCGAGGCTCCCGCCGAGGCCGAGGCCGCCGCGGATTCCGAGGCTGCTGACAAGTGAGTGCCGTTGTCGCCGATGCCGTCGAACAGCTTGTTCGCGGCATCGTCGCCAACCCCGACGACGTCCGGGTCGAGCTCTCGACCGGACGCCGTGGGCGGACGGTCGAGGTGCACGTGAACCCCGAGGACCTGGGCAAGGTCATCGGTCGTGGCGGACGCACCGCCACCGCGTTGCGGACCCTGGTCACCGGTATCGGTGGTCGCGGCATCCGCGTCGACGTGGTCGACACCGATCAGTAAATCAGTGGAGCTCGTCATCGGGCGTGTGGCCAAGTCACACGGCATCAGGGGTGAATTGGCCGTAGACATACGGACCGACGATCCCGAAGAGCGTTTTGCGGTCGGCACCGTGCTGCACGGCCGCAAGCCCCGCGAGCAGAAACTCACCAGCTACACGGTGGAAGCCGCCCGGGAACACTCCGGGCGGCTTCTGCTGCGTCTCAAGGGGATCGACGACCGCACGGCGTCGGACGCGATCCGCGGCACGCTGTTCATCGTCGACACCGCGGACCTGCCGCCGTCGGATGATCCCGACGAGTTCTATGACCACGAGCTCGAGGGCCTCGCCGTGCGGCTTGGCGACGGCACCGCGGTCGGCTCCGTCATCGAGGTGCTGCACTCGGCCGCGGGCGAGCTGCTCTCCGTGCGTCCGGAGGGGCAGAAGACCGGCGAGATCCTGATCCCGTTCGTCGCGGCCATCGTCACCTCCGTGTCCGTCGCCGACGGAGTCATCGAGATCGATCCGCCTGAGGGACTTCTGAATCCGGAGTAGCTGTGCGCCTCGACGTCATCACGATCTTCCCCGAGTACCTCGAGCCGTTGCGAACGGCGTTGCTGGGCAAGGCCATCGACAAGGGCCTGATCTCCGTCGGCGTGCACGACCTGCGGGACTGGACGCACGACGTCCACAAGGCGGTCGACGACTCGCCGTACGGCGGCGGCCCGGGCATGGTGATGAAGCCGACCGTCTGGGGCGAGGCCATGGACGAGGTGCTCGGCACCGAGCCTGACCCCGACACGCTGCTGGTGGTCCCCACTCCGGCAGGCGTGCCCTTCACACAGGACACCGCGCACCGATGGGCGGGGGAGAAGCGCCTCGTGTTCGCCTGCGGCCGTTACGAGGGCATCGATCAGCGGGTGTTCGACGACGCGGCCAGGCGGGTGCGGGTCGAGGAGGTCAGCATCGGCGACTACGTCCTCATCGGGGGCGAGGCCGCGGTGCTGGTGATGGCTGAGGCCGTCGTCCGGCTGCTCCCCGGCGTGCTCGGCAATCAGCAGTCGCACCAAGAGGATTCGTTCTCCGACGGCCTGCTGGAGGGTCCGAGTTACACCCGGCCGGTGAGCTGGCGCGAGCTCGACGTGCCGCCGATCCTGCTCTCCGGTGACCACGCCAAGGTGGCCCGCTGGCGCCGGGAGCAGTCGCTGTTGCGCACCGGCGAACGCCGCCCCGACCTGCTCGAACACGTCGAGCTCTCCGACTCGGATCGCGCTGTTCTCGAGCCCTGACGGTGCCTGCCGGTAGGGTCGATCGCCGTGACCTCAGCTCCGAATGCACCAGCTCTGAAATCAGTCAACGCGCGCATCGCGGAGGAACTCGGCGTCCGGGAAGAGCAGGTCCGCGCGGCGGTCGAACTGCTCGACGGCGGCGCGACGGTTCCCTTCATCGCCCGGTACCGCAAGGAGGTCACCGGGACCCTCGACGATGCCCAGCTGCGCACGCTCGAGGAGCGGCTGCGGTACCTGCGTGAGCTCGACGAGCGCCGGGTCGCGGTGCTCGAGTCGATCCGCTCCCAGGACAAGCTCGATCCCGAGCTCGAGGCGCAGATCATGCTCGCGGACACCAAGGCCCGCCTCGAGGACATCTACCTGCCGTTCAAGCCGAAGCGCCGCACCAAGGCGCAGATCGCGCGCGAGGCCGGGCACCAGCCCGTCGCCGACGCCCTGCTGTCGGACCCGACCACCGACCCCGCGCAGTACACCGCCGAGCAGCTCGAGGGTGCCCGCGCCATCCTGGTCGAGCAGTTCGCCGAGGACGCCGACCTGGTCGGCGAGCTGCGCGAGCTGATGTGGACCCGCGGCCAGGTCAAGTCCGCGGTCCGCAAGGGCAAGGAGACCGAGGGCGCCAAGTTCGCCGACTACTTCGAGTTCTCCGAGCCCTTCGGCAAGCTGCCCAGCCACCGCATCCTCGCCATGTTCCGCGGCGAGAAGGAGGAGGTGCTCTCGCTGACCCTCGACCCCGAGACCGAGGAGCTCCCGCTCGGCGAGGTCAGCGTCTACGAGGGCCGCATCGCAGGCCGGTTCGGCGTCGCGGACCGCGGACGGCCCGCCGACAGGTGGCTGCTCGACACGGTCCGCTGGGCCTGGAAGACCAAGATGCTCATCACGCTCGGCATCGACACCCGGATGCGGCTGCGACAGTCCGCCGAGCGGGACGCCGTCGACGTGTTCGCGATGAACCTCAAGGACCTGCTGCTGGCCGCGCCCGCGGGCACCCGCGCCACGATGGGCCTCGACCCCGGCTTCCGGACCGGCACCAAGGTCGCCGTCGTCGACTCCACCGGCAAGGTGCTCGCGTACGACACCATCTACCCGCACCAGCCGGCCAACAAGTGGGACCAGTCCCTGGCCACGCTCGCCGCGCTGGCCGCCAAGCACAAGGTCGACCTGATCGCGATCGGCAACGGCACCGCCTCGCGCGAGACGGACGCGCTGGCGGCGGACCTGATCAAGAAGTTCCCGGAGGCCGGGCTCACCAAGGTGATGGTCTCGGAGGCGGGCGCCTCGGTGTACTCCGCCTCCGCGTACGCCTCCGCCGAGCTGCCGGACCTGGACGTGTCCATCCGCGGCGCGGTGTCGATCGCGCGCCGGCTGCAGGACCCGCTGGCCGAGCTGGTGAAGATCGACCCGAAGTCGATCGGCGTCGGCCAGTACCAGCACGACATCTCCGAGACGCTGCTGGCGCGCTCGCTGGCCGCGGTGGTCGAGGACGCGGTGAACGCGGTGGGCGTCGACGTCAACACCGCCTCGGTGCCGCTGCTCTCGCGGGTCTCGGGCATCACCGGCTCGCTGGCCGAATCCATCGTCGCGCACCGCGACGCGAACGGTCCCTTCCGTGCCCGCGCCGGCATCCTCGACGTGGCGCGGCTGGGCCCCAAGGCATTCGAGCAGTGCGCGGGCTTCCTCAAGATCACCGACGGCGACGACCCGCTTGACGCCTCCGCGGTGCACCCCGAGGCGTATCCCGTCGTGCGGCGGATAGTGGAGGCCACAGGAACCGGCGTCAAGGAGATCATCGGCAACACCACGGCGCTGCGGGCGCTGCGGCCGCAGGACTTCTCCGACGACAAGTTCGGTATCCCGACCGTCACCGACATCATCGCCGAGCTGGAGAAGCCGGGCCGCGACCCGCGCCCCGAGTTCAAGACCGCGACGTTCGCGTCGGGTGTGGAGAAGGTCGCCGACCTCAAGCCCGGCATGACGCTGGAGGGCGTGGTCACCAACGTCGCGGCCTTCGGCGCCTTCGTCGACGTCGGCGTGCACCAGGACGGGCTCGTGCACGTCTCCGCGATGTCACACAACTTCGTGAAGGACCCGCGCGAGGTGGTCAAGTCCGGCGATGTCGTGAAGGTGAAGGTGATGGAGGTCGACCTGCCGCGCCAGCGCATCGGGCTGAGCCTGCGCCTGGACGACGAGCCCGGCGCGGCCAAGCAGGACGGACAGGGCGGCGGACAGCGCGCCGCAGGCGGTCAGCGTCAGGGCGGCGGCCAGCGGGACGGCGGATCACGTCAGGGTGGCGGTCAGCGCCAGGGCGGGCAGCGGGGCGGCGGTCAGCGTCAGGGCGGCGGATCGGGCGGCAGCAGCCCGGCGAGCGGCTCGATGGCGGACGCCCTCCGCAAGGCCGGCTTCGGCAAGTAGGCGGCTCCGCCGCCCGTGCGCGGTTGACGAGTCTCTGGACTCGTCAATCGCGCACAGGCGCGCAGCGCCTAGTAACCGCCGAGACCCTTGCCGATCATCACCACACCGATCACCAGCAGCAGCGTCGCCATCACGGCCGCATTGTTGGCGGTCAGCCAGGACTTGAGGTTCTGCAGCCAGACCGTGGCCTTCTCCCTGGCGACGAAGTAGGCGATCACCGGCACGGCCACCGTGCTGGCGGCCAGGATCGTGAAGACCACCCCGGTGACCACCAGCGTGGCGCCGCTGACCCCGAGGTTGGCGACGGCCACCGCCGCGCCGACGATCATCAGCAGGTTCTTCGGGTTCACCGCGGACAGCGCGAAGCCGAGCCCAAGCGCCTTGCCGGGGGTGACCTTGTCGATGGCGGCGAGCCAGCCGGGCATGGTCGGTTCCTCGCCGGGCGCGGGCCTGCCCCGCCACTGCTTGAGCGCCAGCCCGAGCAGCGCGACACCCAGGATGATCTTGATGGTCGCGGTCGTCGCGTTCCCGCCCGACGAGCTGTCCAGGCCGACCGCGCTGGCGATCGTGACGATCACCGTGTATCCGAGCGCGATGCCGAGAACCCAGCCGGCGGTGAACGCGGTCGCGGTGCTCCCCGCCTTCGGCGTCAGCAGCATGAGGATCGCGGCGATGATCGGGATCGGACTGATCGCGACGCCGAGCGCGAGCGGAAGAATGTCACCAATGGCAGTTCCCATGGTTGGCATGGTCTCAGTCGGCCGGTGGGCGGGAACCACCCGAAAAGGGTGACCGGTGGTGGCTGCGCCCGGTGCGGGTGAGGTGACATGCTTCCTTGCATGGCGTCGAACACCCAGTCGTTGAACACCCCACTCAAGAACATGTCCTGGGTGCCGGGCGGTCTCTTCTGGATGGGCTCGGAGGACTTCTACCCGGAGGAGAAGCCCGTCCATCAGGTCGAGGTGGACGGCTTCTGGATGGACACCCACCAGGTGACCGTGGCGGAGTTCCGGCGTTTCGTGAAGGACACCGGCCACGTCACCGTCGCCGAGACCGCGCCCGACCCCGCCGACTATCCCGGCGCCGACCCGGCGCTGCTGGTGCCCGGCTCGCTGGTGTTCACCCCGCCGCCCGGCCCGGTCTCGCTCGACGACTACCAGCAGTGGTGGTCCTGGGTGCCGGGCGCGGACTGGCGTCACCCGGAGGGCCCGGACACCAACGTCGGCGGGCGCGAGCGGCACCCGGTGACGCACGTCGCGTACGCGGACGCCCAGGCCTACGCCGCGTGGGCGGGCAAGGAACTGCCGACCGAGGCCGAGTGGGAGTTCGCCGCCCGTGGCGGTCTCGACCGCACGGCCTACGCGTGGGGCGACGAGTACACCCCCGGCGGTAAGCAGCAGGCCAACACCTGGCAGGGCCAGTTCCCGTGGCAGAACCTCGTCGAGGACGGGTTCGTCGGGACCTCGCCGGTCGGGAGTTTCAAGCCCAACGGCTACGGGCTCCTGGACGTCGCGGGCAACGTCTGGGAGTGGACCACCGACTTCCACACCGCCGATCACAGCGCGGGCGGGAAGAACGTCAACCCGGCGAGCTCGTGCTGCATCCCGCGCAACCCGAGGTCGGAGTCGGCGGCGCGGACCGAGGGCGAGAGCTACCCGCGCCGGGTCATCAAGGGCGGCTCGCACCTGTGCGCGCCCAACTACTGCCTCCGTTATCGCCCCGCCGCCCGCCAGGGGGAGACCGAGGAGACCTCCACCTGCCACGTCGGGTTCCGCTGCATCGTCAGGTCGCCGGGGCCGCGCTGATGAACCACTGGCTGCAGCGGGCGATCATCGAGCCGGGCAAGCTGCCGCTGCTCATGTTCTTCCTGGGTTTCATCGGTGGCTTCGCGTTCATCCGGCTCAGCGTGCGGATGATCCGCGCCCAGGTCCGGTGGTGGCCCGGCAACGTCACCCCTGGCGGCCAGCACGTGCATCACGTGGTGTTCGGCGTGGTGGCCATGCTCGTCAGCGGCGGGTGGTTGATCGCGGTCTTCGAGGACGGCAGCTCGACCACCGGCGCGGTGCTCGCCGGCGTCTTCGGGGTCGGCGCCGCGCTGGTCCTCGACGAGTTCGCGCTGATCTTCTACCTCAAGGACGTCTACTGGGCGGAGCAGGGCCGAACCTCCGTCGATGCGGTGTTCGTCGCCATCGGGGTCACCGGACTGCTGCTGCTCGGTGCCCGCCCGACGGCGATCCTGGACGTCGAGGACTTCCGCGGGCAGGAGCCCTGGTGGGTGCGTGGGTTGGTGGTGCTGATCACCGTGTTGGGCCTGATGGTCGCGGCGGTGGTGATCGCCAAGGGCAAGATCTGGACCGCCATGCTGGGGATGTTCGTCTTCCCGGTGCTCCTGGTCGGCGCGATCCGGTTGAGCCGACCGGGGGCGCCGTGGGCGCGGTGGCGCTATGAGGAGCGGCCGAAGCGGATGCTGCGGGCCATCGAACGGGAGAAGCGCTACCACCGGCCGGTGGTCCGGGCGAAGATCTATGTCCAGGACCTCGTCGCGGGCAAGCCGAGCGTCGAGCACGCGAAGGTCGCGACCGAGCAGGAGCTGGAGCGGACAGTGCAGGCCGCGCCCCCGGCCCCGCACCACGAGCGGGTGCCTCGGTAGTCCCGATTTCGTCCCGTCCTGGTCGTCTGGCACAATTGACGGGTTGCCTGTACAGGCAACACCTACCTAATCGGAGTACGAACCAGCCGAGCACAGCGTGAGCAGTGCCGCTCGGTTCCTCTACTCGTGCGAAAACGCAAGGATGGAACAACCGATGAACACCCTGGACTTTCTGGACGCCCGCTCTCTCCGCGACGACATTCCGGAGTTCCGTCCCGGCGACACCCTGAACGTGCACGTCAAGGTCATCGAAGGCTCGAAGGAGCGCGTGCAGGTCTTCAAGGGCGTCGTGATCCGTCGCCAGGGCGGCGGCATCCGCGAGACCTTCACCGTTCGCAAGGTCTCCTTCGGCGTCGGCGTCGAGCGCACCTTCCCGGTGCACAGCCCCAACATCGCTCAGGTCGAGGTCCTCACCCGTGGTGACGTCCGTCGCGCCAAGCTGTACTACCTCCGCGATCTGCGTGGCAAGGCCGCCAAGATCAAGGAAAAGCGCTGATCTTTTTCACGTCGGCCCGGCCCCGGAACAGCACGACCGTTCCGGGGCCGGGCTAACCTGTTCCGGTGGTAAATACCCCTCAGGAATCGACGGCGCCGGACGGTGCCGAATCCCCCGAACCGACGTCGGGGAGGGTCGAGAAGAAACCCCGCTCGTTCTGGCGGGAACTCCCCATCCTCATTCTCGTCGCGCTCGTGATGAGCTTTCTGCTGCAGACCTTCATCGTCAGGGTGTACCTGATTCCGTCGGAGTCGATGGAACCCACGCTGCACGGCTGCGCCGGCTGCACTGGCGACCGGATCGCCGTCGAGAAGATCAGCTACCGCTTCGGCGACCCGCAGCCCGGTGACGTGATCGTGTTCAAGGGCCCGGAGTCCTGGAACGCCGGCTGGTCATCCACCCGCTCCGACAACCCGGTGGTCCGCGGATTGGAGGAGTTCGGTTCCCTGGTCGGCCTGGTGCCGCCGGACGAGAACGATCTCGTCAAGCGGGTCATCGCGACCGGTGGTCAGACCGTCGAATGCTGCGACGACCAGGGCCGGATCCTGGTCGACGGCAAGCCGATCGACGAGCCGTACGTCGTCACCGACTTCCCCTTCACCCCTGGCACCCAGACCTGCGACACCCCGCTCAAGTCGGGGCGCTGCTTCGGTCCCGTCACCATCCCCGAGGGCAACCTCTGGATGATGGGCGACAACCGCAACAATTCCGCGGACTCGCGCTATCACGTCGGCGACGAGTACAACGGAAGCGTGCCCGTGGACAACGTCATCGGCAAGGCCGTCGCCATCGTGCTGCCGCCCTCGCGCTGGGGCCTCATCGATTCGCCTGATATCCAAGGACAGTGAGTACCTGGCCACCGAGGACGATCATCCGCAGAGCGGCTGGCCTGCGGACGATGGAGTCTGCCCTCATCCGTAGCGGCCTCGGCCCCGTGGTTGGCGTCGACGAGGCCGGCCGCGGCGCCTGCGCGGGTCCGCTCGTGGTCGCCGCCTGCGCGCTCGGGCCCAAGCTGCACCCGGCACTGGTGAACCTCGACGACTCCAAGAAGCTGACCGAGCGGACGCGGGAGGAACTGTTCCCCGCCATCACGCGCATCGCCAGGGCCTGGTGCATCGTGGAGATCCCGGCGTGGGAGGTCGACTCGCTCGGCGTGCACGTGGCGAACATCGAGGGCATGCGGCGCGCGGTCGCGGGCCTGGCGTTGTCCCCGGGATACGTTCTGACGGACGGGTTTCGGGTGCCGGGCCTGCCGGCGCCGTCGCTGCCGGTGATCGGCGGCGACGCGTCGGCGGCGTGCATCGCGGCGGCCAGCGTGCTGGCGAAGGTCTCGCGCGACCGCACGATGGTGGCGATGGACACGGAACTGCCCGGGTACGGTTTTGCCGCGCACAAGGGGTACAGCACGGCCGCGCACACCGCGGCGATGGCCGCGCTCGGCCCGAGTCGTGAGCACCGGATGTCGTACGCGAACGTCGCAGCGGCGCGACTGATGCAGCGCGATCCGGTGCGCGAGGACCGCTTGGTGGCCGATGAGGTGGGCGAAATGTACACCGCGGAGGTGCGTGCGGGATGATGATGGTTCACCACAGAGCAGGAGGACGGCGAAACAGATGAGTGCCGAAGATCTCGAGAAGTACGAAACGGAGATGGAGCTCTCGCTCTACCGTGAGTACAAGGACATCGTCGGCCAGTTCGCCTACGTAGTGGAGACCGAACGCCGGTTCTACCTGGCGAACTCCGTCGAGCTGATCCCGCACAACGCGGACGGGGAGATCTACTTCGAGGTGCGGATGGCCGATGCCTGGGTGTGGGACATGTACCGCCCCGCGCGGTTCGTCAAGCACGTCCGGGTCATCACCTTCAAGGACGTCAACATCGAGGAGCTGGAGAAGTCCGACCTGCGGTTGCCCGAGAACGGGCCGTTCGGGGAGTAGGGCGAGCGCACCGCCGCACACTTTTTGCCGAGTTCGCACACCCCTTGATCGCTCACGGGGTGTGCGTTCTCGTCAATGGGGGTGCGCGATGTCGGGCAGGCGCGGGTCAGGCGATCCGGACGCCGTTCTCCAGCATCGTGGTCCGCAGCACGAAGGCGGCCTCGCCGCCGATGATCTCGTCGACCAGGACCAGGTAGCGGTCGACGAACTCGGGGCCGTGCGGGGCGAGCGCCGCGCCGTCCGGCTCGAGGTGATGGGCGAGTTCGTGCAGGACCACCAGCTCGCGCAGCGCCCATGCCGTGCCGCGGGTGTGCAGCGGGACAGCGATGGTCGCCGCGCCGGCCTCGTAGTGGGCGGCGGCCGCCCCGGCTCGCGCGCGGACGGTGACCGGGACGGCCGCGCCCGACCAGCGTGCGCGCACCCAGTTCAGGGCCAGGACCCGGTCCGCGTAGTCCTGCACCGAGTCGACCGAGGCGAACTTCCGCTCCACCGGCAGGGTGATCGTGGAGCCGAACAGCTCGAGTTCGCGTGCCCCCTTGTCGGCGCGGTCGAACACCGTCCGCACCACGGTCTCGGCCTCGTAGACCCGGGAGCGCTGGCTGTCGCGGTCGGTGCTCACTCGAGCTGCTTCCTCGCGCCCGCCAGCTCCGGCGCGTGGCCGAGGCGTGCGGCCCTGCCTGCCCGGTCGCCCGCCCGCCGCGCGGTCGAGGAGTGCCCCGCGGTGGCCTTGGATCCCCGCCAGGTCCCGCGCGCCTGCGACGTCTGACGGTAGAAGTCGGACAGCTCGAGCTGCTTGTCGCGCAGCACCAGCGCGGTGCCGGTCAGTTCGGGGCCCGTGGACTCGTCCGCGCGCACCGCGTCTGCCTCGGCGGCCCTCTTCGCGGTGGCCAGCCGCTCGCCGATCCGGGCCGCGAACGCGAGCTGGAAGTTCAGCCGGGCGGTGACCCCCGCCACCGGGCGGTGAGCGCCCGACTTGATGAACGCGTCGGAGGCCCGCACCATCTGCACGAGCAGGCTCGAGTACAGCGCCTCGCAGGCGTCGATGTCGGTGCCGAAGCCGTAGGCGAACACCTGCGTCGAGTTGTGCGCGACGTCGCACTGCACGTCGTTGGCGGCAGCGATGCTGACGAACAGGTGCACGTAGGTGCGCAGGCCCTTCTTGCCGGTCTCGCCGATCGCGATGACCCGCTGGGTGGGGGTGACGCGCTGCTCGCGGCGCGAGGTGTGCGAGCGCGCGACGGCGAGGTCGATCGAGGTCGCGGTGGCAAGGCGCTGCGCGGCCTCCATGAAGGCCTGGGCCTCGTGCGGGTTGGTGGTGGACTCGGCCTGGCGGAGCAGACCGCCGATCCGGGCCAGCATCTTCTCGGAACTCACCCGGACGAGCGTAGACCGCGGCACCGACGCGCGGCCGGGCCTATCGCGGGCCGTCGAGCTCGAAGTACAGCGCGTCGGACCAGTAGCCCAGTCCGAGCTCGCGGAGGGGTTCCTCGATGCTCTCCTGCGACGGCGTGAACAGCCGCTGCCAGAAGCTCGGCTCGGTGGGCGCGAGCCCGGCAAGCGCGGCCTCCATCTCGGCGTCGATGTCGGCAAGCCCGGCCACCAGTGCCGCGCCCTGGTCGGCGAACGGCTCGTCGTCCATCGCGAAGATCTCGCCGCATTCGAGGACGAAGTGGTCGTCGGGGTCGGTGTGGGCGCGCAGGAAGCGCAGCGCGTCCTCGGCCATCGTGCCGAGACCGGGGTGGTCGATGCGGCTGAGGAACTTCTCGAGCCGGGCGATGCCGGGGCCGCAGCGCGCGGTGACCGCGATCAGGCCGGGGGTGTCGTCCCAGATGATCGACTGGCGGGTGCAGGGGTCCACGGAGACCAGGATCCGGGGGACCAGCGGTATCGCGTACGACCACTCGGAGACGCCCGCGACACGTTGGGTACGGGCCGCGGCCGGATCCGTCTGTGGGGCAAGGGGAGTGGTGTAGAGGTACGTGCGGTTGGCCACGCCGCCTCCTGTCTGTGTGCGGGATCGGGCGACCGGCCGAGTGTAGGTGTCGCCGGTGACAGGGTCGGTCGGCTGCGTTCTCCACAGGCCGGGATCCGTCCACAGGTACCGCGAAATCGGCCGCCGCCGGACGTGATTCGTCCCGGACGCGGTGCAGGGTCTGGTCATGGCACGAAACCTGGAGCTGGGGGCATGGGGTGAGGAGCTGGCCGCGGGCCACCTCGCCCGAGCGGGCCTGACGATCCTCGCGCGGAACTGGCGGTGCCGCTACGGCGAGCTGGATCTCATCGCCCGGGAGGGGGACGCGGTCGTCTTCGTCGAGGTGAAGACGCGATCGGGCCGGGGCTACGGCACGCCCGCCGAGGCGGTGACGTTCGCGAAGCAGGGCCGGATCCGCCGGCTGGCCGGGTTGTGGCTGGCCGAGCAGCCACACGGCTGGCGGCACGTGCGGTTCGACGTGGTCGCCGTCGTCGTGGAGTCCGGCCGGGATCCGGTGCTCGAGCACCTGCGCGCGGTGTTCTGATGGCGCTCGGGCGGGCCTACGCGGTGGCGGTGCGCGGTGTCGACGGTCAGCTGGTGGAGATCGAGGCGGACATCGGCCGCGGGCTGCCCGGGGTGCACCTGGTCGGGCTGCCCGACACCGCGCTACAGGAATCGCGGGACCGGGTGCGCGCCGCGGTCACCAACTCCGGTGAGCGATGGCCGGATTCGCGGGTGATCCTGGCGCTCTCGCCCGCGACCCTGCCGAAGGGCGGCAGCGGATTCGACCTCGCGCTGGCCTGCGCGGTCCTGGTCGCGGACGGACGGGTGCCGAGCACGGACCTGGACAAGGCGGTGCTGCTCGGCGAGCTCGCCCTGGACGGCCGGCTGCGCGGGGTCCGCGGCGTGCTGCCCGCGGTGCTGGCGGCCAAGTCCGCGGGACGACCCAGCGTGGTGGTGCCGTACCCGGCGCTGGCCGAGGCCGGTCTGGTGGACGGCATCGAGGTCTGGGGCGCGCGCAACCTACGGGAGGTGATCGAGTGGCTGCGCGGGGAGCTGGTGCTGCCGGGGCCTGCCCCGCTGGAGGTGCCGCCCGAGCGGACGACGGCCGACCTCAGCGACGTGGCGGGCCAGGGGGAAGCGCGCCTGGCACTGGAGGTGGCGGCTGCGGGGGCACACCACCTGATGCTGACCGGTCCGCCCGGTATCGGGAAGACGATGCTGGCGCAACGTCTTCCGGGGGTGCTGCCGCCGCTGAGCGAGCAGGAGGCGCTCGAGGTGACCGCGATCCATTCGGTGGCGGGACTGCTCACCAGCGAGCGGCCGCTGATCACCGAACCGCCGTTCGTCGCCCCGCACCACACCTGCTCGATCAGCGCGCTGGTCGGCGGCGGGTCCGGGATGGCAAGGCCGGGCGCGGTGAGCCGGGCGCACCGGGGCGTGCTCTTCCTTGACGAGTGCGCCGAGTTGGGCGTCAAGGCGCTGGAGGCACTGCGCACCCCGCTCGAGGACGGTGAGGTCCGGATCGCGCGGCGGGACGGGGTGGCCTGCTATCCGGCGCGGTTCCAGCTGGTGTTGGCGGCGAATCCGTGTCCGTGCGCGCCGCCCCGCACCGAGGACTGCGTCTGCGCGCCGACCGCGCGCAGGCGCTACCTGGGGAAGCTGTCGGGTCCGCTGCTCGACCGGGTGGATCTGCGGGTGAGCATGCAGCCGCTCTCGGTCGGCGCACTGAACGGTGAGGCCGCCGAGTCGACGGCGGAGGTTCGCGCGCGGGTGGCGGCAGCCCGGGCGACGGCGGTCGAGCGGTGGCGTGAGTTCGGCTGGCGGACCAACGCGGAGGTGCCGGGCCCGGCTCTGCGGCAACGGTTCCGGATCTCTCGTGGGGCACTCCGCCCGCTGGAGGGGGCGCTGCGGGAGGGGCAGATCACCGCCCGCGGCGCCGACCGCGCGCTCAGGGTCGCGTGGACGCTCGCGGACCTGTCCGGCCTGGCGTTGCCAGGGGAGGACCAGGTGGGGTGTGCGCTGGGCTACCGGGATCGGCGGGGCGAATGAGTGAGCGACGGGAGGCCTGGGCGTATCTGTCGCAGGTGGCGCAGGGTCCGTGTGCCCCGCTGGTGGAACTGGTCGAGGCGGTGGGGCCGTTGGAGGCGGCGCGGGCGGTGCGCGGGGCGGAGTTGCCGGAGGCGCTGCGGACGCGGACGGAGGCGCGCAGGCACATCGACTCCGCGGCTCGCGATCTCGACCTCGTCGGGCGGCTCGGCGGCAGGCTGCTCACCCCCGACGACGAGGACTGGCCGGCGTGGCGGCTGCTGGCCTTCGACGGCCTCGACTCGCGGCGCGAGCGGGAGTCGGCGCCGCCGTTGGCGCTGTGGGTGTTGGGGGAGCGGCCGCTGGCCGAGCTGACCGATCGGGCGGTCGCGGTGGTCGGGACCCGGGCCGCCAGCGGCTACGGCGAGCACGTGACCGGGCAGTTCGTCGACGACCTCGCGGGCCGGGGCTGG
>Ga0105243_10000743_pt1 | contig 31200 bp, 30 predicted proteins | sample KBSM34metaG_FD_81525 | JGI IMG/M metagenome (GOLD analysis project Ga0105243, IMG submission 81525) | Miscanthus rhizosphere microbial communities from Kellogg Biological Station, Michigan, USA - KBS M3-4 metaG | ecosystem: Host-associated > Plants > Roots > Rhizosphere > Soil | place... | reverse complement strand
GCCAACAGTCGTAATCTTCATGGTGGACGCCCCTTTCGGTTCAAGTGGTTGATCAACGCTTCCACTTTGGCACGTCGATGCCGTTACGGGTGGAGGCGTCCATCCCATTGGTCGGCGCCAACATACCGATGTGCCTCCTGAAATTAACGCCGCAAGAGCCCTCTCAGTCGACCTTGGCGCCAGACGCTTTGATGATCGAAGGCCATTTGCTCAGGTCGTCCTTGAGCATCTTGGTCAGGACTGCTGGGGATTGGTCCTTCGCGATGTCGACACCCTGCACCAACAACTGCGCGCGCAGGGCAGGCGATGCCAAGGACTTTTCAATTGCGTCGTGCAGTCGATCGAGCACATCGCGAGGCGTGCCGGCAGGTGCGACGAACCCGAACCAAGTGTTGACCTCGTAGCCCTTGACTCCGCTCGCGTCGAGGGTTGGTACCTCAGGCAACAACGGCAAGCGCGCCAGGCTAGTGACTGCCAGCGCCTTGAGCTTGCCAGCCTTGATTTGCGTCAGCACGGTGGGAGTGTTGTAGAAGCCCATGTCGACTTCGCCGCTCATCACCGCCAGGATGCCCTGCGGAGCACCCTTGTAGGGCACATGCATGGCGTCCGCTCCAGTCAGCCGCGAAAAGAGCACCCCTGAAAGGTGGTGACTGGTGCCGCTGCCACCAGAGGAAAAGGTCAACCCTCCAGGCTTCGTCTTGCCCGCAGCAACCACGTCTGCCACGGTCTTGGCAGTGCTGTTGCTCGGCACCACCATCACGTTGGAAACGCCGCCCACGAAGGAGATCGGTGCGAAGTCCTTGACGGAGTCATAGCCCGGCTTGGCGTACAGGGACAAGTTGAATACCAAGGTGCCTTGCGACGCCAGACCAATCGTATAGCCGTCTGGCGCGGTATGCGCCAGTTCGGCCATGGCGATTCCACCTCCCGCTCCAGACTTGTTGTCAACGATCACGGGCTGCCCGAGTTGCTTGGCCACTTCGTTGCCGATGGCGCGTGCCATCAAGTCGGCTGTGCTGCCGGCGGCCTGGGGCACCAGAACCCGGATCGGCCTGGAAGGGTACGGTTGCTGCGCAAACGCAGTAGCGACACCGATGCACAAAAACAGAGCAAGGGCCGCACCAATAAATCGAGGATGGCGAGGTTTCATGAAAGCGGCTCCAACAAGTTGAGATGTTCCTGACTATGCAACAAGTACGCCAGCACATAAAGCTCTATAGCTTCAATGCTATTGATCAATTCAAAAGCCGCCCTTAGACTCGAGCCATGAATATCCCGGTGCCAGCCATCGTTGTCCACTTTCACCTGGCTTCGGCCGCCTTGCCCAAGCATGCCCGGCTGCGGCAAGCAGTCGTCAACGCCATCGAAGCTGGCGATCTAAGTGCAGGCGCCAAGGTCATGGGCGAACGCGAACTCAGCGAGGCCTTGGGCCTCAGCCTCGGGACGACGCAGAAGGCATTGGGCAAGCTCATGGACGAGGGTTTTCTCGTCCGCAAGCAGGGACACGGGACGTTTGTCGGTAGTGACCGCAGGCCCATCGCGGGAACTTGGCATTTCCGTTTTGTCGCGCCGGAAGGGGGGCCCGAACTTCCAGTTTTCGCCACCATCACAGCCAGAGAGCACATTTCCGAGCTTGGTGCCTGGTCCTCGGCACTGGGCGCCGACCCGAAGGGTTATGTTCAAGTCAGTCGTCGACTCGACGTGGGCGGCAAGTTTGTCTGCTTGAGTCAGATGTACCTGGGCGCAACCCGCTTTGCAAAGTTGCTGCGCATCGCGGAAAAAAGACTGGCTGACACAAACCTGAAGGCCATCCTGGAGAACGAATTTTCCGCGCCAACACTGCGCTCGGAGGGATTCGCCACGATGGTCCCGCTTTCGTTGGAAGATGCCGCACAACTCAGCATCTCAGCCGGCACATTCGGCATGCAACTCGACATCGTCGGCCGCAGTTTCGGACATGTACCCATCACATTCCAGCGAGTGCTTGTTCCACCGACGCGTTTCGCGCTGAAGCTGGACTTCTTTGCGCCTCAATCAGGCAACAGCGATTCCCCAGGGCGGCACGACCCCGCCTCAAAAGTTTAGCGTCGCTGGCACATCCGTTTCCTCCCGCTTCGAGAGCCTACCCCGCGCAGGTTCGGGCGAAGCGCTTCCACCAACTAGCCACTGCCACTGTCACCGCCATGAGAAACAACGCTTTTCACTCCACCTACCTGAACGACCGCGTCGGCCATGTCACCGTCTCGCCGACCACCGCCTGCGAGGCGGGCGACGCCGGATCATTCACCTACACCTACACAGCGGGATACTTCGGCATTGACGACACCGGTAGCCTCAAGATCGTGCATCGCTTCGCGAGCGACATGGGCAAGCTGCAGTTCACCGACCCGAAGGGCTGGAACTACGTCAGTGCCGAAGCGAGCAATGGCGCCGTGTTGGAACTACGCTACGACCCCAAGGGCAATATTCGCCCTTGGGACAAGACACTGTCGGTGCGTGTGCAGCGTGGGTTCTTGCGCGAAGGCGACCAGATCGTAGTGCGCATCGGCGATACGCGCTTCGGCTCGCCAGGCATTCGTATCCAGACCTTTACCGAACCGACTTTCGAGTTCAAGTTCTTGGTCGACGCCTTCGCGACCTACAACTTCGTCGAGTTGCCGAACCAGCCTTTCATCAATATTCAGGCCGGTCCAGCGGTGCTCTACAAGGCGATCCTGCCCACCGGAAGACGTGTGGGCGAGACATTCAGTCTCGGCTTCAAGGGAGAAGACAAATGGGGCAACCCCAGTCACTTGGTTGCAGGACGTTTCTCGCTGGAGGCATCCATGCCGGTCAATGGCTTGCCCGAATCGCTGGACCTCCCCGGCGGTGACCTCTCCACAATCGTGCGCAACCTCTCCGTCGACCAGCCAGGCGACCTGACGATCGTTGTCAAAGATTCGGCAGGCCGCACAATCTCCAGCTCGAACCCGCTGCGCATCGCCAGCGCTATGGAGCTTTCCCCTTTTTGGGCAGACCTGCATGGCCAGTCGGAAGAGACCATCGGCACCAATTCGGCGCGCGATCTCATCGAGTTCGCCCGCGATCGTGCATTTCTCGACGTGATGAGTCATCAGGGCAATGACTTCCAGATCACCATCCCCTTCTGGGAAGAGCTCAACCGATTGACCGCGGAGTTCAACGAAGACGGTCGCTTCGTTATCTTCCCCGGCTACGAATGGTCGGGCAACACGGGCCTGGGCGGCGACCGCAACGTCATGTACAAGCATGAGGGGCGTCCCATTCATCGATCGCACCACGCACTGGTCGAAGACCTGAGCGACGTGGCATCCGACGCAAACAGTGCCAGCGACCTTTTCAAGTCATTGGCCGGCGAGGACTGTGTAGTCTTCGCTCACATTGGTGGACGCTACGCCGACATCGCTGTGGCCCATGACGGCCTCATCGAGCGCTCAGTCGAAGTGCATTCTGACTGGGGTACTTTCGAATGGCTGCTCGAAGATGCCTTCGAGCAAGGCTACCGAGTGGGCGTGCTTGCGAATTCCGACGGCCACAAAGGCCGCCATGGCGCTAGCCATCCAGGCGCCTCTCTCTTTGGCGCCTACGGTGGACTGTCTTGCCTGTTAGCCACCGATCTGAGCCGCGACGCACTCTTTGAGGCCTTGCGCCACCGCCATCACTACGCCACGACCGGGACCCGCCTGCATCTCGACACTCGGGTCAAGTTTGACAACTTGGCCGACCTTTATGGCGATGACCCGAAGATGGGTGGCGAGGTGATGGGTCGTGTCTCGAGCGCCATGATGGGCGACATCCTGCATACGGATGACGAATGGGTCACTTTCGAAATCGACGTATCAGCAGGTGTTCCCATCGAACGCATCGAGATCCGCAACCGTACCGAGGTCTTGGAGACCTGGAGGCCCTATGACGCCGAAGCACTCGGCAGCCGGGTTCGCATCATTTGGGAAGGATCAGAGTACCGAGGTCGAGGTCGACAAAGCATCTGGGACGGCAGTGCAACGTTCGAAGGCAACGGCGTGCAGTCTTTCACGCCCATCAACCTGTGGAACATCGACAAGACAGTGCAGCAGCCGGCGCCAGACACGCTTGCATGGCAGACGCTCACGACTGGCGGCTTTGGCGGCGTGGACGTGAAGCTGCAAGCCGCTCAAGCCGGCGTCCTCAAGATTGAAACAGCACTCGCAAAGGCCGAAATTCCAGTGCGCGACATCGGGCTGAATGACATCGTCCTGAGCACGGGCGGCGGCATCAAGCGGCAGATGCGGGTTTTCCGTTTGCCTGACGAGAACATCGTCAGGACGGCAAAGATCAGCCGCCGCATCCAGCGCACGAAGCTGAAGGAAGATGCCCTCTATGTGTGCGTCACGCTGGAAGACGGTCATCTGGCATGGTCCAGCCCAACCTACCTGATCGCCTAGATGCCCGGCGTTTGAGGTTTGAGTAATGCGCAGCGGCGAACTATGCTTCAGTCGCCATGACAGCCGCCCTCGCCAACCTGGGTCTGCCTGAAGGCTGGAGTTGCTGGCTCGAACTCCAGCAAACCGCCGATGGCGCCTACGCGGGCAAGGCAGAACTGCGCAAGGGCCCCGCCCAGCGGTGCGTGCTGGTCATCGCGCAGCAGGCCAGTCGCGAAGCCGCGCTTGAAAGGCTGAAGCTTCGCGCCGAATATTTCATTCAAGAGTGGGACGCGCGACAGCGGCAGGGCACAGATCCGCTCCGCTGAACCCGCTGCTATCGAGTGGCTAGCAGTCGTTGATGCATACCCGCCACGCGCCCCCGCGGCGGCTGCGACCATTCGCGACAAGATCGTTTCGGCCTGTTGAGCGCGGCCCCGAGGCCACTGCTTTGGTACCGCGCCGAAGAGACGGCTTCATCGGATTTCGCCCGCGGCGCGCCTGCGGGCTGTCGAGAAAAATGCAATCGCACGGCATTTCGGCGTGCCGACACGCCCAGTCTGTGCCAACCCCCTGGGCGCCTCACCTGGCGTCGAGTCGGCCGCTAGACAATGCTGTCCAGCCACCCTCTCCCTCTAACTGGAAGTTCATGGCCGTGAGCCCAAGTCGCGGCGTAGGCACAGCGCTGAGTTCAAAGCACAGATTGCGGTCGCGTGTGCCGAGCCCCGACGCCACTGTGGCGGCGCGAACACGAGCCTTCGGCCCGAACGAAAACCTCGTTCACAACTGGCGCCGCGGCCGTAGCGACGCAGGCGTTCCAAGACCTGCGGACTTTCGCTGCAAGGGAATCGTCCGCTCAAAGCCGTTGTTGACGGCTGGATGACGTCGCCCCCAGCTGTGGGACGTCAACGCCGCTGGCGATCGCCTTGCTCGTGGTAGGTCGCTCGGCTCTTGCACATTGTTTCCCTTTCTTTGGCTTGCACGTGCGAAAAACTAGCTGGAACTCGACCAGCAGAACCCATCAGCGGAGTTTCGTCCATTTATCCTTTGAACGAAGAATTACCCACCAAGCGAGGTCTATATGAATAAGACGTGCCATTCGATTTCTCTGGCCCTGTTGTTGGCCGTGGGCGTGATACCCGCTCACGCCAAACAGCCAGCCAAGATCCAATCGCCCGCGTCGGGCGTGCTTTGCGACCGCTACGTGTGCGCCAATGACAAAGGGATCTCCCGAGAGTTGACGAAAAAGTATCTCGGCAAGAAGGCTGCCGCGAACGAGTTGTTCGCGACGAGTGATGTTGATCGGACTGAATTCACCTTTGCCAACGGGATCTTCTGCGATGTAAAGGAACGACTGTGCCGTGAAGATCGATACTATGGCTCGAACGGACAGCGCAGCGGGGCCGTCTCCAAGAAGTACACCAAGGCGCTCTTTGGCGAATGACCAAAGATGGTGGTCCTGCCTTTGACACCGCTTCCATGTGCGAAATGTCGCCGCGAAGTTCAGCCGCAACACCTCGCAGCGCGCGCTCGGCCGCGTTGTTGCGCTGTCGCTGCCTTCATCGCCCCGGCCCCCAGCAGCGGCGCCAGCGGTTACTCCCCGAAGGGATTCGCCGCGAGCTCAAGCGTGGGGCTGTCAGCGTAGGCGTGGCATGGCCCATCTCGGCCGGTCCCGACGGCACGGCATGGTGCAGCGCTGTTCCGTATCGACGCGCTGTGGCTGTGCACGCAGCCGGTGGACATGCACTCTGGCGCCGAGCGGCTGCTCGCGCATCCGGTGCACGCGCTGCCCTCAAGAAGCCGACGCTTGTACGTGCCAATTCGGCCTGCTCGCAAAGCCACGCATCAGCTTGCACACTGCCCAGCACTCACTTGATGTCCAGCTTCGATGACTTCGCGAGTTCTCTCCATCTTCGGGTTTCGGATTCAACGAACTTCTGCGCATCGGTCGCGCTGCCTTTGCCCGCGATGGAGCCCCCGGCCACCAAAGCCGGCTTGAGTTCGTCCGACGCGACCACCTCGTTGACCCAGATATTGAGTTGCTGCACCTGCGCCGCTGGTAACCCCTTCGGTGCCGCGACCACGTACCACTGTGCGGCGTCGTAGTCCTTCAACCCGGCCTCCCTCATGGTCGGCACGTCGGGCAGGCTCTCGATCCGGTAGCTGGTCGTAACCGCATAGGCCTTGAGCTTGCCGGATTTGATCTGCTGCAGGACCGGCGTCACGCCCAGCATGCCGAGCGGGATCTGCGCGCCAACCACGTCGCCCACCGCTTGGCCACCCCCCTTGTACGGCACATGCGTCATCGCCGTGCCCGCGCTCACGTTGAAGAGTTCGCCCGCAAGATGTTGTGCCGTGCCGCTGCCCGAGCTCGCATAGCTCCACGCAGCCGGGTTCTTCTTTATCGCATGAATCAGGTCACTCAGGTGCGCGGGCGCGTTCGGCGTGCCGCTCACCAGCACCATCGGACCCTGCGCCAAGGTGGCGACCGCTACCAGGTCCTTGCCGACCTCGGGCGCCTGCGTTGCGTACAGCACAGGGCCGGGCACGGTGATGAGCGTGTAGCCGTCCGGTGCCGCCTTGGCCGCGGCCTGCAACGCGATGGCGCCCGACGCGCCGGGCCGGTTCTCGATGATGACCGGCTGCCCCGTCTTCTCGCCGAGCTTGCGTGCGGCCACGCGCGTGAGCACGTCGACGGTGCCGCCGGGCGGGAAACCGACGATCCAGGTGATGGGCTTGGCATTGGGCCAAGCGCCGGGGTCGCCAGCGGCGAGCACCGCAACGGGCAGGCACAGCGCGACGGCCGCGATCACCAGCACGCGACGAGGAAGGAACGGTGTGGGCATTCGGGACTCCTGAAGATGATGAATGTGAAAACGACGGCGCTCAGTCGGGCCTGCCTGGCGGCGTGTTGGGAAACTGCTCGCAACTCTTGGTGAAGGCCTGGACCATGCGAAGGACGGGGCCGAGCACCCAGGTGTTGAAGACCAGCACATCGGTCTCTTCCTTGGGGTCTCGGGTGAGATTGAAGAGGTAGGGCGACTCGAGCTTGCCCTTGCCCTCGTTCACCTCCGGCTCCCAATAGAAGTGCAGCTTCCAGTCACGCCACTTCACCGCACGCAAATCGTTCTTGATGTAGAACAGAAAGCCCTCTCGCGCCGATTTTTCCTGTTCGCCGAACAGGAAGGCGCGCTGGTCGACGCCGTCGATGGGCCGGTCGGCCGGCAACGATGCACCGGCCACGCCCGCCAGCGTGGTGAAAAGGTCCGTCACATGTACCAGTTCATTGCTGGCGCGGCCCGCCTCGATCCGGCCGGGCCAGCGCGCGATGAAAGGCACGCGCAGGCTGCCTTCCATCGCCGTGTGGTACGTGCCGCGCCACGGGCCAGCTGTGCCGCGGTAAGGCGCACGGAACTCCGGGCCGTTGTCGCTGCAGAAGATCAAGAGTGTGTCGTCGGCGATGCCGAGCCGGTCGACCTCGTCGATGATCTGGCCGACGCGGTGGTCCATCTCGACCATCGAGTCCGCGAAGTCGCCCGCGCCAGTGCGTCCCGCGAAGTCAGGATGCGGCAGCGTCGGAAAGTGCAAGTGCACCAGCGGCAGGTACAGGAAAAAGGGCTTGCGCGCTGCATGGTGGCGCTGCATGAAAGCCTGCGAGTGTTCGACCAGCTCTGCATCGATGCCGCGACGGCTGTCGAGGTCGTAGACCTTGACTATCTCCGACGGCTCGCCGCGACAGCCACGCATGATGTGGGGGATGTCGGCGACCGACGGGTCGAAGCCGACGGTCGACGTGAACTGACTTTCGTCGGTCGTGCGCGGAATGCCATACCACTCGTCGAAGCCGCGATCCGATGGGTAACGGCCCTCGATATCGCCGAGGTGCCACTTGCCGAAGTGGGCCGTGGCATAGCCTTGCGCCGACAGCAGTTCGGCGAGCGTCACCTCCCAACGCGTGAGCCCCTGCGGCAGGCCGGGGGGCACCGACTGCAGGCAACCGGTGCGGATGGGATGCCGCCCGCTCATGAGTGCGGATCGGGTCGGCACGCAGTCGCTTTCGACGTTGAAGTTCTGCAGTAGAAGGCCCTGGCGTGCCAGGGCATCGATGCGGGGCGTCGGCGCGCCGCGCAGCGCGCCACCCCCATAGCAGCCGAGCTCACCCCAACCAAGGTTGTCGGCGACGATCAATACGATATTGGGTGGATTCACGGTGGGTTCTCGTTGAAGCGGTGAGAGGCTTCAATCTAGCCAGACCGGCGCCGGACTCCATTCCCTTCGATAGAGATTTCGATAACCCTCGGGAATGCATGAAGGCGCACGGCGCGCCGATGGCGGTACCGCTCAGCGGGCGACCGCAAGCGACGGGCGGTCCGCCAGCAGCAGATCGCGAAAGGCCGTCATCAACGGCGACCACGTCGCTTGTGGCCGGGTAAGGAGCACCAGCGTGCGCCGTAATTCGAGCATCGGCAAAGGCAGCGCCTCGACACGGCCACGCCAGGCGCGCATTACCGAGGATGGCACCAGGCCTATTAGGTCGGTGCTGGCAATCAGGCCCATCACGGCTTCCGACATGTAATCGGCCTCCAGCGTGACGTACGGTGCTGGCGCGCCGGCCTGCTCGAAGATCCGCGTCACCAGTCGGCGCGCGGCGCTCTGGCGGCTCGGCATGGCCCAGGCGCAGTCCTTCAGGTCGGAAAATGCAAGCGCGGCCCGCCGGGCAAGCGGATGGTCGGCGCGAGCAGCGACCCGCACCGTGTCTTCGCTCAAGGCGAGCTGGTCGCAACTGAATGAGATACCGGGATAGGACGGCACGACGGCGACGTCGAGTTCGGCCTTTTCCACCGCATCGTTGAGCGCATCGGACTTACCTATGACCATCGTCAGGCGCAGGCCCGGTCGATGCCGCACCATGTCCGAGAGCACCCGCACCGCGGGTCCGTCACTGGCCGCATTGGTCAGGCCAACGCGCAACAGGCCCGCATGCTGCGCCCGCAACTCCAAGGCGGAACGCATCAGCGCGATGTACTCGGCATCGAAGCGCCGCGCCGATTCGAGGAAAAGCTGGCCCTCGGCAGTGAGGCGTGCGCCGTGTGCACCGCGATCGAACAGCGCGACGCCGACGGTATCCTCCAGTCGCCGAATAGCCTTCGAAACGGCGGGCTGCGTCACGCCTGCGGCTTCGGCCGCACGGCCGACGTGCCCATGACGAGCTACTTCGAGGAAGTAGGCGATGTCAGCATGTGAGAAGCTCATTGAAGCGAGTTTGTACGACAGCGCAACGCGGGCGCAAAGGATCCGCTTCCCCCAGGTGTACGTAAGTGCCGTACGGCCTTTGCGTCGGCCTGCCGTTCACCGAGGAGTCGACCCCGCGCATCGATCGACCGCTTGCAGGCGCAAGAGCAAGAGTCGCCTCCTGGCCGACAGTCGAAGTCTAGCTTGCGGACCAGAGAGCTATGGCTGGGTCGACGTAGGATGGCTGCCGGGCAACGCACGAGCAGTCCTCGCCTCGCCCGCCCGCTGCGAACCACGCGCCAACGACACCTTGCTCGACTTCGCCCGCTACGACGGCACCTCGGGCTTGCTGCCCGCCCACGAACTCCGAGGGATAAGGCCACCGCGAGTCTTCACCCGTTGGGTGCTGGCGCGGCTTCGCCACCACCGCTTCGACCCCGTCGCCCAGGTCGATGCAGCCATCACCGAGCGGCTATCGCGCGTGAACGACCGACCGTTCCAGAAGCTGCCGGGCTGCCACGCCAGCGTGTTGGCCGAACTGGATGCGCCGGCTCTGATGGCGCTTCCGCGCCGACCGTACTCGCTCGCACGCTTCAAGACGGTGAAGGTTCACATCGACCGCCACCTCGAGCTGGAGGTCCACCGCTACAGCGTGCCTCACGCGCCCGTCAGCTAGGCACTGGAGACGCATCTGCCTCGCCACAGTGTGGAGTTGCTGCTGCGCGGCCAGCGCGTGGCCGCCCGCAACGAGCGCTGCAGCGGCTACACCACGGTGGAGGTCCACATGCCCGCTGCCCACCGCGCCCACTTGGAATGGACGCCTCGGCGTCTGATCGATTGGGGGCAACGCATAGGCATGGCCTGCGGCGAACTCATCACCCGGCTGCTGCTGACCTACAAGCATCCCAAGCACGGCCACCCGAACCCGAGTCGTGCGAACGTGGCTGGAATGCGACCGTTGACTGGAATGCGAGCGATGGCCCGCGAAGCGAATGTCTCACTCCCAGCTAGAGCTCTGCGCGGGACAGACCGATGGCATCAGGTGACTTCACGCCCGCTGTAGGCCCAGGCGCGGCCGACATGCTCTTGATCGCCAACTGTGGATGCCAGGCAACGAACAGCGCGATGTTGCGGATGGTGCTCACCGCCGACGAGCTCATCCACGGGCTTGTGCTCAGAGCCCCGGAACCTGTCCGCGCGAGATGTCCATGATCATTCGCACCGCCAGGTACAGGCGCGGTTCGATCGAATCGAGCATCACATACTCGGCATCGGCCGAGTGCGCGCCGAAGCCTTGCAAGCCGAAGCGCTCCACCACGGCGGCCTTGGTCTTCAAGGCCGCAAAGGCAGCGTCGGTGCCGCCGCCGGCGGCCTTTGCATCAGCGCCCAGTGGACGGTCCAGTTCCTTGTAGAGGGCCTGAGCGTGAGCTGCCATGGCGCTCGAGGCGCTGTTGGCCTCCAACGGCGGACGGCGGCGTTCGAACTTCAGCTCGACCTTGGTCTCGGGCACCAGCTGCTTCTTCACGCGCTCGTTCACCTGCTGCTCGATGCGGTCGTAGTCGGCCACCTTGAGCACACGCACGTCGGCGCCTGCGGTGGCACTGGCCGGGATCACGTTGCGGTTGGTGCCCGACTTCGAGATGGTCCAGTTCATCTTCAGGCCCGTGGCCGGGTCGGACAGGTCGCGCATCTGCAGAATTTGATGCGACAGCTCGTACAGCGCGTTCACGCCCAGCTCGGGCGCCGAGCCCGCGTGCGAGGCCTTGCCCGAGACGTTCAGCGTGACCGAGGCGATGCCCGCGGTGGCCAGCGAGAGCTTGTCATCCTTGATGGACGCGCCTTCGAACGACAGCACCGCGTCGTGCTCTCCGCCGAGCTTGGTGAGCAGCGCGCGCGAACCCGGCGAGCTGATTTCCTCGTCGCCGTTGATCAGCACGGTGAGCGTGCCGTAGTCCTTGAACTTCAGCGCCTGCAGCATCGACACCAGGTGCGTGATGACGGCCACGCCCTGCTTGTCGTCGGCAATGCCCAGGCCGTAGGCCTTGTCGCCATCGATGCGGAACGGCTGCTTGTTGAGCATGCCGATGGTGTAGACCGTGTCCATGTGCGCGATGAGCATGATCTTCTTGGTGCCCGTGCCCTTGAAGGTGGCGCGCACCACCTTGCCGATCTTCTCCGGCGTGTCTTCCATCCGGTAGACCTCGTCGCCGGCCGGCTCAATCAGTTCGACCTTGCCGCCGAGCGTGCGCAGCTTGCCCGCGATCAGATTGGCGAGCTTGTCCAGTCCTTCCAGGTCACGACTGCCCGACTCGATGGAAACGTACTCCTTGAGCGTTTCGAGCAACAAGGGCTTTTCCTTGGCAGCGAGCGCGGCGATGCGGGCATCGGGGGCAGCGGCGGCGGTGCCGAGGAAGGCCGCACAGACGGCGGCAAGCAGGAAGGTGCGGGGCTGAAGTTTCATGGACGTGCTTCTGCTTTCTTTGTCTGCTCTTCGTTGTCGTTGAATCAATGGGCCTTGTCCCATTTGGGACCCACGCCCATTTCGGCCGTCACCGACGTCTTGAATCCGATACGAGAGATCCAATGCGCGATGCAGCACTCTACTACGGTGCCACCGGCGCTTGGCGCAGCTTCGGTGCGCGCGCATGCCCAATGCCCGCGTCTGACACGTCGAGCAGAAGGACTCGCTCTGCGCTCAATGGATTCAGCTGCGGTGCCCGCCAACGTAGTGGCTGCCCTTGCCGCTACGGCCGATGCGACGACTACCAGATCGGTTCGCCGCCTCGAGAATCGGCGCCGCTGAGGCGCCAGCAACGCGAAACACCAGGCCACCCGGCATTGCCAAGGAGCCCGCGCTGAAACGACCGGCGCAGCAACGAACAGGATGGCGAACAATGCTGTTTTCATGGTCGAGGTCTCCGCGTGCCGAGCTGGCGAGCCCCTCCTCCTTCGCTTTTCTCAGGCCTCGCGCTTCCGCCCCCCCCGGGGCTCCGCGGCCTCGAAAACACCATCTGTCAGGCAAAGCCTCGGCCAGCAAGTCGCGATTCGAGCCGGCGCGCCAGTGCTGCCCCTGCTCAATTGACTGGTATGCAACGCATAGCTTCTGATGAAAAGGGCAGGAATCACCCAAGGACTAACGCGGTGGGGAAGCTCGACGGCCTGCGACTGCCCGCATCTGTGATGGAGGCCGTGAGACTGAGCTCAGATGACTACGTCTGCGTGCGCCCGCTCGACGCCCGGGACATCCGCGCGCGGCCGCGTGCAGAACACGCGGCCGGCCCACCCGACGATTGCCGCTGCGAAGGACGGTGCAGTTGCCGCCGCAGAACCACCCTTCGCCGCTCTGGCCGAGGGGACGAGATGGTGCTGGCATCGTACTGAAATCGACTTCTACTAGGCGAGTAGCTCGTCGGGAGTTTTGCCCGCTTCGAGTGCGGCCTTGAACCAAACGGGACGAGGACCTCGGCCGCTCCATACATTGCCCTGGTCGTCCTTGAACTTCGGTACATCAGTCACGCCGGACGACTTCTTCGCCTTGCGCATCTGCGTCTTCTTGCCATCGGCGTTCCTGGTTGGGCCAGTTCGAGCGGATGTCTTCTCAACGCCAAGCTCGGCAGCAGTAAAGCCGTACACCGCAATTGCCTCCTTAATACGGCTGAGCACGCCATCAGCCTCTTTCTTGCGCAGGTGCTCTGCTTCCTTCTGGAGTTGTTCAATCTGCTTTTGAATCTGGAGAAAAGTTTTCGTCATGCGAAATATTAATAAATGGAAACCTATATTAAACACGACCACACCGTGGACCCACTGCCAGAGCAAGTGGCGGCGGATTCGCCTGACCGGCTTTGACCATGAGCAAGCTGCCGACGCCCAAGGCAATTCGACAGGCCTGTGACTGTCCGCATCTGTGACGGAGGCCGCAGGCGCGGGGCTGGAAGCCGACGACTACATCTACGTGCGCCTGCTCGACACTGGCGACGTCCGCGTGCGATTCATGAAGAACGTGCAGATCACGGGCTTGCCGAATGCCGATAGATGCACAGGTCCAACGGCCAACCCACGCGAAGAGCCGAAGTGGTGCTCTCCTGTTTGGTTCATAGATTCCCAGCCGCCTGCCTGTCTTGAGATGATCCAGACCCCGTCGCGGCCCATGCCGAATGCCACCGGCCGACGTCGGCGAGTTGTTGGTGCCCATGAACGTCGTGGTGCCCTCCCCGGCCTATGGCACGCCGGCGCGACGCTGAGCACCAGCCACCAGGCCGTCCGGCTTGGCCCTGGGCTGGATTTAGCGATGTAGCGAACCTTGGAGAAATGGGTGGCGCCGGTGGCAGTACGCAGACGGTCAGGAGCCCAGTCACCTGACTCAGCGACGGGACTGAAGGTGCGGAAGCGCGTTCAACATGTTTAACAATTCTTGTTGTCGACCCGTGCGTGTCTTCGAGAAGATTGAGGCCAAATGGCTGCGCACGGTGGGCAGGCCAATGCTCAAGCTGCTGGCCATCTGCGCGGGGCTCTGGCCGGCCATCAACAGGGGCAACAGTCTTGCCTCCGCACGGCTCAAGCCGAAGGCATTGGTCACGAATTGAGCCGCCGCTTCATTGCTGTGCTGGGGATCGGCCAGCACCAGCATCTGCGCGTTGCGCAGGTCGCCGTTGGCGGTGGTAAGCGGCTGAGGCAGCGCGAAGGCGAGTGCAACCAAGCCTCGCCCGCCCCTGCTGTTTGCCCCCATGTGCAGGCTCGCGCCGCGCCCCGCGGCGCACGCGCGGATGAGCGCTGCGAGTTCGCCCTGGCGGGGAATCGCCAAAGGCAGTCGACCCATCCACCGGGCCAGTGCAGGCTGGGCGGCCATGCGGCTCGTCGTCTGGTTCGCATGATGAATTTGCAAGGCGGCGTCCAGAAACACGATGCCAAAGTCCAGGTTGTCCAGCCCGCCGCGCATCACATCCAATTGCTCCCGCAAACTACGCTGGCGCCAATGCAGAGTGAAGGCACGCAGCAAATGCGGAAGCAGGCGCTCGAACAGACTCAGGTCGGCATCGGAGAAGTCCACCGCCTCTTCTGGGCGAAACAGGCTGATGAACATGGGCGGCGGGGCGCCCGAGGTGGATCCATCGGAGATCACTCCGGACATGGCATAGAGCGCCGGCATACGGCACATAAACTCGCGCCAGTACGCGGTTTGGCGCAGCTCTGACGTAGGGATCAGGTCGCTGGAGCGGCGCGCTACACCCGTGCGAAACAGGCCCTGCTCAACACCGCGCAGCAAGGGCGCATCGTACGCCCACCAGCGCTCGGAGTACTCGCGCGCCAGCGCCTCAGAATAGTTATGTGCGGCGTAAAAGGCCTTGTCGCACTGCCCTTCACCCTTCAACACGAGCAGGCCGATGTTGGCGTGAAAAATACCGCACAGGTGGCTGAGGAGCTTTCGCCAAGCGCTGTCCTCACCCACCGCGGCATAGCACGCGTCAATCAGGCTCACCAAGGCGTCAGTCAAGTTGATGTCGTCGGCACTGGGCCGCTTGGCTCGCGCAGTTTCATCCATGTGAATGATTTTTTTCTGTTGGAACGAAGCGAGTATCCGCCGCGTTCGTCTCACATCAACTTAGGAGGTTCATAGACATGAACCGTCGCAACAGAAACTACGCGTGCGGTCACGCGCAAACCATCATCTGCGTGGCGCTGGCAATAGTCAGCGCCTAGGTCATCGCCCAAGATGCCGAGGTCGAGCTGGACAGCGGGACTGACCATATCCGCGACGGCACCAGGAGCCCAGTTCGGACCTCTTGCAGGGGCTGCTCGAGCCGTCGTCTTCGTCAGTGCGACCGACAGGGGTAGCGCCGCCTCGATCTCGACACCTTCGTCGATTCAAATGGAAACGTACGCTCCATCGCAATCACTCCATCCACCCGCCTTGTGCTCGACTCGTCGGAAGCACGCGTCGCACCCCTTGATGCAACAACCGGCAGCATATCAACGACGAACGTGAGGCCGCAAGAGATCCATATGAGCACAGACGCCAGACTCGCCGCAACCAATGGGAGTGTCTCGCTACTCAGCCTAGCCATTTCTGGCCTTTCGGCTGCAATTTCGCTCTTCGCCGCGTTTGGCCGATGGATGCCCTCCCGGGCAGAAAAACGCCAAATCACCGCGTGCGGATTCCCCTTTCAATCCGGGGAGCACCTTGAGCTATCGATCTTCGTCAGCAACATTGGCAGGCATCCCACCACCATCAGGTTTGTGCAAGCACACCTACCGGGTTCCCCGACACTCAGTTTTCCGTTTCTCCAAGTGGGGTCAGCGCGTCTCAATGCCGGCGATTTCGTTGAAACGGTCGTACCTCGCTATGTGGCCTACCAACTTTGGAAGAATATTGTCGATCTTCACCGCCTTGAATTGGAAGTTGTCGACTCAGCAAATAAATCTCACCCAATCTCCATCTCGGGGAGGCCCACCAAGAAAAGTTCGCTCCGCCAGTTGTGAGGCGTTAGTAGGTTGCACTGATCGCGAACGGCAGCGGTTCACCCATTGATATGCCATCATTGCCGATACATTGCTGGCGCAACTTTTCTGCCAGATCATCGAGCCTTCCAATAGTTTGATCGGATGAGCCAAGGCATCTTGGATGATCACTTCGGAGAACAGCCCAAGGACGCGAAGGAGCCCTCTTGGCCTATCCGAAAATGTAGCCCAGCGTCATTGAAGATTGGACTATGCGCAATTGCCCCCCCACTTATGTGGGGGGACGTGCGTCCAGTTTTTCGCTACACAGGCATATACCCTTCATAGCATCGGGTGATTTGTCACTCCGTCCTGTGCTCAATGCTGCAACTCGCCTCACCTTTTAAGGCTGCCGTCCGCCGAGCCTTGGCCGTGAACGACCGGTTGGCGCCTCCTATGTCGATCAGCATGGGGGAGGTACCGCAGAAAGAGTCGGCCCTGCCCTTGTCTGGCCGATTGGCGTTGCCGCCGGCATCGTTCTTGGCAGGTCGGGGAGCTGATCGGGTATACGGAATTCGACCGCAACTAGTCGTTGGAGGAGGCAGCCAATATGAGCCGCGTTGAAAGCATCCAGTTCTTCGTTGGAGATCTTCACTCCGAGGCCTCGATTCTCGCGGCCCTTCGAGCAGCGACTGGAATCGCTGTAGAAAGCTCGGACTTTCCGGTGAGTGGAGCCAGAGGATTTCTTCAAATGGATGAGTACACCGAGGGCGAATTTCGCCTTGGCTGCCTCGTATCCTGGAGGATCAACGAACTCGAAGCGCTAGACCGAAATAGGCTAGCGCGCGGACTTTGTGGGGCACTGGGCGCAGACATACTGACCGAGGTGCCAGCCCCTGATTGCGTGTGGTTGCTAACTAGATGCGACGGCTCGGAAACACTAGTTCCTATCCGAGAGGTAAATGTAGGAGCAGGGATTGAGCTCGCAAGATGAGAAGTACATTCGCCAGAGATCGATCAGGCAAGCTCGGCACTATGGCAGCCACCGGCCGAGATGGTATGGGCACTCGATTCGGCGGCATTGCAGTAGGTGATGGATGCTCCTGAGGTCTCTTGGCCGTAGAGCCCCCTGTGCGGCTACACGGCACTCAACTTTTTTACCTCAGCGGTGATTCCACGACAGGCGACAAGTTGACATACTCGCTGCTACCGTCCCCCCGACCTACTACGGCGCTCGGTTGCTGGGAGTCGCAGTTGCCCAGCTTCAGCCATGTCGTTGGGTACTCATGGCTTGGGCACATATTCTTGCTGAATGAAAACACGGATGAGTGCGCTGTTCTCTACCCCTTTCGGCAGGCATACAAGGGGTATGGGATATTCAATTCGCTGGCCGAGTTTGAATCTGCGGTTCTCAAAGATCAGGGATTTGTAGCGCACGTGTTGAAGCCGGATCATCAAGCCGCTACGCACGTCTAGTCTTTCTGTCACAAGAGTAGCTTTGCGCCGGCTCTTCCGCAGCAGGGGCACTGCCCCAGACGCGCGATCAACTGGTAGCTGAGGCGATGGCGCAGGATCGCGAGGAGATCGCCACGTAACGTGACGCTCCGCGCGCAGGACTGCTGCAGGGTACCGAAAGCCATTGCTGCGTCTATTCCAGCCTGAATACAAAGCTCAAGGCCTGAGGCGAACTCAGCAGCGGCGATGCCTCACGGTGGGCGTAGCGGTGTGCCTTGTGCCAGGCCCTTGCCTGCGCTATCTCAGTTTTGCTCATGAGGTCAATCCCGTGGCTCTGCTCTTTCGTCCAGGCCTGAAAGCATCTGACGACCATTGCAGGGCTACCGATGGCCTCTTCCAATAGAACGCGGTAGCAAAATCCCGCCACCATGACATCCTTTACCGTCGCGTTCTTGCCTTCTACACGGATCACATAGTTTCGGCTGGCGGTGGACTTTGGCATCTCAATGTCGATGTGCAGGACGGGTAGCGCCTGGGACAGCGCGACCACAGAAAGCTTCTTCCAGGCCTTGAAGGTTGAGTGAATTTACCAAGTGTGCATGACGCCCGGGCTCAGGCCGGTTCGGACATCGGCGACTGGAGCGAGGTTCTGCATGAACGTGTACGGATTCACTCGACAAACGGGTAACGTGCCACGCAGCCTCTTAGCCGGACGACTTGACGTGCGTAGACAAGGCGGGGTCAGCATGTCGTCTCAGGTTTGGTTGTGGCGACGCAAATCAAGAGGATCGTCTCGCTCGGCTTGCCATGCGCCATGAAGGCAATCGTCAAAATTGGTTTATCCGCGAGCGGCTCGGCGGTCGAATTTCGAGATCGTTCAAGGGGAATGTGTGTCCTGCTGGACTCTGGAGAGTTGGTTGACGCGGCTAATGCGCTGTCGCGGGTCGGATTGCCATACCACGCGGTCGTCCACGGCGTAGAGCCAACAGGTCTTGCCTTCGCGCTCGCAGGTGTTCAGGACGTCCGCCATCGCGGCGCTGCCGGATGCAAGGGCTGCCGTGCCGTCCGAAGCAATCCCGAAGGCGCGCGGCATGGGCAAGGCAAGGAAGCGAAGATACCGGTCCCGGATGTTCTCGCGCACGGGCACGAGGGAGGGATCGTTGACGTCGGCAAAGTGGCTGTCGACCGGCAACTTGTAGATGCTGACAGCAGGCCCCGCAGAGATCGCATGCCGCTCGGGCGCAGCGGCCTGCGGCTTCCGGTAGACCACGGCGTAGTCGACCGCGTAGACACTGCACTCGCCCTGGCGTCGCTCCGTGCAATATTCCAGCGCCCGCTGCGTCGGATCCGAAGGCCGGTTGATGTCGCGCGGCACCAGGCCGTCAGCCCAGTGAACCCAGGTACTGTCGCCAGCCTGCCGGATGACGAGGGTCCGCGGCGGCGTGCTCTGCAGGAATTTTTGATACGCCGCACGGCCCTCCGCGCTCAACCCGGGAACGGCATTGATGTCCTCGATGCTGGCGACATTTGACGCTGTGGCGGCTGCGTCACCGTCGGCGCCCGGTCTGCCGCGCAAATGGACCTCGGCGCTGCCGGTTCCTGCATGGCACTCGTAGGCGCCAGGCGTCGAAAGCACATTGCCTTCGTAGAAGCTCTCGACCTGCGTCACCACGCGCACACCACGCGCACGCGCCGCTTTGGCGAGCGCCGCCAGCGTATTGCGCATCGCCTCACGGCAGGTCTCCTCGTCGCTGCGGATCACCGGCCGGCCATCGGCATAGCGCTGTGTTGTGGAGTAAGGCCGTGCGTAGCTCTCCGCCAAGAGCATCTGCACCTGCGCCGCCTTGGCCTGTGGTGTAGCCGCGAAGCGAAGCTGGACATCGTTGCCAATGGCGTCTCGCGTGGCGAGTTGCTGCATCACAGGGTCGATGGGCAACACCAGCCGTGTGTCACGCGCAAACGCGGGCGCAGCCAACGATGCCAGGAGCAGAAGGAGGCCCGTCGCGGAACGGCTTATGCCGCGGGGGAGGAAGCTCATAGGGATCACTCCCTGCGCAGAATAGAGCTTGGAGATGCTTGAAAACATAGTTATTTTTGAAAAATCCCATCGGATAAAAAATGGGAACGGTCCAGAAGTGCGCCGAGACGTGCATCTGGACGCTTGGGTCGCTGCAGAAAGCGGGCGTGCGATGGATCCGTGGACGCGACGAATCGTGCACAACAACTCCAACCCTCCGGTTTTATGACGTTGTTTCCAATGTATTTTTCAAAAACTGACCAGGCACTGACCCTGTCGGCTCCATTGCGCTGAAAGGCGACACCATCGAGTGGTTTCGCTCCCGCGTCTTCTAGGAAAAACTGTCTCGACTAAACCGAGCAGGTCTGCTCCGCAGGCTAGCCGCCCAGAATCCGATCCTTGTGCATGGCACCTGCATACCGCCGACGTCATCAGGCTAGCCAGCACACCGGTGAGCAAGTGCCTTCGGAGGTACTGGTCATCGCTGCTTGTGCGCACGGGGAACGCAAACAGCCGTCCCAACCCTGAGCAACCGATAGCTCTTCGGAACGCGGGCTAAGAGCGGCTAACAAAACATGCTGAGATTTCGCCCGCACACGATGCAGCAAGCCAGACTGAGCAGTGCCACATGGATGTCGGAACGGCGCTCGAATCGAATGCGCAGCTTGCCAAAGGCACCCAGCCAGGCATGCGTGCGCTCGACGACCCAGCGATGACGCCCGAGCCGATCATTGCGCTCGATGCCGCGCCGAGCAATGCGTGCCGTGATGCCCAGCCTGCGCAGGTGGGCTCGGCAACGCGCAAAGTCGTACCCCTTGTCCGCATGCAGCTTGCCCGGCCAGCGCCGGGGCCTGCCGCGCTGACCGCGCACCCGAGGCAAGGCATCGACCAACTGCTCGAACACCACCGAGTCGTGCCGGTTGGCGCCCGTGACACAGAAGATCAGCGGGATGCCCTTGCGGTCCGTGATGATGTGGCGCTTGCTGCCGAGCTTGCCTCGGTCCGTCGGGTTGGGGCCTGTGTGCGAGCCCCCCGGGGGCTGGCCACGCTGGCCGCATCCAGGCTGGCGCGGCTGAAGTCCAGCTTGCCGGCACCGCGCAACTCAGCCAGCAGCAACAGGTGCAGACGATGCCAAACTCCTGCGACTTGCCAGTCGCGCAGGCGTCGCCAGCATGTCATGCCGCTGCCGAAGCCCAGTTCCTGGGGCAACTCTTCCCAAGGGATACCGGTGCGCAGTACAAAGACGATACCGTTGAGCACCATCTCGTCGCTCACCCGTGGGCGACTGCCCTTGAGCGAGGGCACTATCCGCGGCAGCAGCGGCTCGACCTTTTGCCACAGAGCAGTGCTGATTGCTTTGTTCTTGTTTCGAGCCATGCATCGTCAAACGTCGACAGGCTCATTGCCGATGACATGTTTTGTTAGCCGCTCTAAGCTTTGGCTGTCGGCTTGGTTGCAACAGCTAAAGTCGAGCGACCAATCGAACTGGCTCGAAAGGTTTGTCAAAGAATCACTCCGCCCATTCTGCTAAGGAAAAAGGATGCTGACTCGTAATCACTTTGATTCCTCGACGTTGTTGGTCATGGACGACATCGCATTGCTCTTGCATATTGGGTTGTCTGTCAAGGGGATGAGGTCAACTTTCAAAATGCTACAGAGCTTGACGCCAGACGGTTCAAGCCCGTGGCGATGCGGGTGATCAAGGCTACCTCCGCTGCGGCTCAAGATCTGTTGGATTTGGCGTTTAAGCAGAAATCAGAGCATCCGCAGATAGTCCACTTTCAACACATCGTCACGCTGACAGCAGCAGTTGAGGCAGCCGCAGGGCTAGCAGATCAAGAACACGCGGCGTTTCCGGAGATCGCGAGTAAGGGAACAATTGAGATTTTCGTGGTTCGACCGCTTCAAGAGCTATGCGAGCGTTGGCAGGCGACCAACTAGATTGAAAGAAGGGCCTGCAGCATTTCCGGCGATGGGACAAGCTTAGGCGGTCGTTTTCAGCCATCGATAGTGGCGGCCATTGGAGACTGACATTGCCCCGCACGCTGTGCCGTAGCATTGCTCATGTAGCGATACGCCACCATTGCCGCTACATTGCCGTAGCGGCGGCGAACCGCAACATCCAACGCGAGACCCGCTCTCTCGCGCTGGCACCACCGGAATGGCCGCTTCAGAGCTCGCCCAATGTCGCATTCGGCCCCTTCGAGACGGCAGCACGACCGGCTACAGTCGGCCATGCGCAGCATGGCTTGCGGCGGTTAAGGTCGATGGCCTCGGCCTGCCACCGGATAGTGGGGTTCGATGGCTTTGAGCAGCGCCTTCCAAGGCACCACCAGCTCCATCTCGGCAAGGAAGACTTCGCGCCTCGTTTTCTTCCTCTTGCCCGCTTGCTCCGCATCCGAAAAACTGAGCTGACTCATCGGTGCTCCTTTGCAGGATTCAGTCCTTCATGCAAGAAACGTTCTCTTGATCAGACCTTCCTTCGCGGATCGATCGAACTCATGCGGGCACCACGATTTCTTTTTCTCAGAGCCCGATGGTGTAGCCACCATTGGCGGACAGGTGTTGGCCCGTGACGTAGGAAGCCGCATCCGACAGCAGGAAGCAGACCGGGCGCGCGACTTCCAGAGGCTCCGCCCAGCGGCCCAGCGGAATCTGCGCGCGGTAGGTGTCGGCGAACTTCTCGCTGCGAATGGTTTCGGTCATCGGCGTGTCCACCACACCGAAGCCCACGGTGTTCACGCGGACGTTGTACTTGGCCCATTCGCGCGCGGCGCACATAGTCAGACCCAGCAGTCCGGCCTTGGCCGCGCCGTAGTTGATCTGGCCGATGGTGCCACGCCGCCCGGCATCGGAAGAGATGTTGACGATCGAGCTCTGAGTGTTGTCGCCGGCGCGTGCACGCGCAAGCATGTGACAGCCTGCGGCCTGAAGAAAGTAGAAGGAGCCCGTCAGGTGCACGTCGATGACCTGCTGCCAGTCTTCGATCTTCATCTTCTCGATCATCGCGGGCCGAGTAATGCCAGCGTTGTTGACCAGGCCATGCAGGGCACCGAAACGGGCCACCGCCTGCTCGATCGCCTGCTGCGCAAACTCGGCATCCGCGACGCTGCCCGCCAGTGGCAGCAGGCGGTCTTCCCCGGCCTGGTCGCGCAGCGCTTCCAGCGCGCTGGCATTGAGGTCGACGGCGGCCACGTTCGCGCCGAGCTTCAGCCCCAGCTCGGCAATGGCGCGTCCGATGCCTTGGGCGGCACCGGTGACCATGATGGTCTTGTTGCGCAGGGAGAGAGTTTCGTCGTTCATTGGATATGTTCTCGATTCAAAGTGTCTCTTCGGTGCCAAGCACCAACGTGGCCTGGCTCGACAGCTCACCGCCGTTGCCATGAGCGACAGCCAGGCGTGCGTCCTTGACCTGACGCTCACCGGCCTGGCCCATCAGCTGCTGCGCGGCCTCGACCATGGTGAAAAGGCCGTACATGCCCGGGTGCACGCAGGACAAACCGCCGCCGTTGGTGTTCACGGGCAGCGCACCGCCCGGCGCGATGCGCCCGCCTTCGACGAAGGCGCCGCCCTCGCCCTTCTTGCAGAAGCCAAGGTCTTCGAGGAACAGGAGCGTATTGATGGTGAAGGCGTCGTAGAGTTCGACCACGTCGATGTCGGACGGCTTCACACCCGACTGTGCAAAGGCGCGCGCGCCGGAGTGAACAGCGGCGGTTGTGGTCAGGTCAGGCATGGAGGTGATGTCGCGGTGGTCCGTCGCGGCGGCAGCGCCCAACAGGTAGACCGGCCGCTTCGCCATCTGCTTCGCACGCCCGGCGCTCACCATCACGACGGCGGCGGCACCGTCCGTCACCAGGCAGCAGTCGCGCACGCTGATCGGGTCGGACACCATGCGTGCCTGCAGGTAGGCCTCCATCGTGAGGGGCGCGCGTACGAAGGCGTCGGGGTTGAGCTGAGCCCAGCGGCGCGCCGCGAGGGCTACTTCGCCGAGTTGTTCGCGCTTCAAGCCGTACTGGTGCATGTAGCGCGAGGTCGCCAGTGCATAGGCGCCCACCGGGCGCCCGAGCTTGTAGGGCGCCTCGTAGGCCGGGGGACGCATGGCACTGACCAGCCCTCCGGACGATGTGCGCTGGTTGCTGCCATAGGCGATCAGCGCGACATCGCACTGGCCGGCCTCGATCGCCAGGGCCGCCCACATGGCGTGCGTGAGGAACGCGGAGCCACCGGTGCGGTTGTTCTCGGTGAGCCGGGGCTGGATGCCCAGGTATTCGGCGAAGGTCAGTCCCGAGAGGTAGTCGTCGGGCAGTCCGATGAACAGGCCATCCACCTCGGCGGGCTGCAACCCCACCTGGTCCAGCGCGCGCAGGCTGGCCGAGACCGCAAGGTCCATCGAGCTCTGGCCCGGGGACTCGCCCATTCCGTAGGTGGCGGCCGCGACGATGGCGGACTTGCCGCGCGGAAACTTGTCGCGGCTCATACTTGGCTCCCTGTGTCGGCAGCCACGTCGAAAAGCAGGATCGGGCGACCGTCCTGTTGCCCGATGCGGGCTTGCACCCGCATGCCGATGCGCACCGCGTCGGGGTTGATGCCCTCGACGCGGCTCATCACGCGGGGGCCTTCGTCCAGGTCCACGAGTACGACATTGGCGGGAACCGCCGGCGACTTGGCGCGCACCACAGTGGTGGCGTAGACGGTGCCACTGCCCGAGGCTTGCACCCATTCCAGGTCGCGCGCACCCGTCACGGGTTCGGCCACACGGGGATGGAAGAAGCACTTGCCGCTGGCGCGGGATCGTTGCAGCATGAAACGGCCTTCGGCCAGATGCGCGAAGTACTCTTGTTCAGGTCGGATGGTATTCATGAGTTGACTGAGGAGAAGCTTCGAGACGCGGGATTAGTAGCGCACCTGCGTGAGCCACGTAGCAACCATGACGGGCCGCTCGGCGCCTTCCGCATGCACTGTCACCTCCCACACGCAGCGCACTTCATTCGACTGGATATCCACGACGCTTGACAGCCGAAAGCTTCCGGTCAGCCGCGAGCCGCTGGGCACGGGACCGGTGAATCGAACCTTGTCGAAGCCGTAGTTGAGCGCCATCTTCCGGTTGGGAAAGGCGAAGCAGCGCTGATACCAGCCCGTGATCAGTGACAGCGTCAGCAGGCCATGGGCAATGGTGGTCTTGAAGGGCGACTCGGCCGCGGCGCGCACGGGGTCTGTGTGTATCCACTGCCGGTCCTGGCTGACGGCAGCGAACGCGTCTATCGTCGGCTGGTCGACCACGATCGGCTCGCCGTGTACGGCGGGTTGACCAACGAAGGCCCGGATGGACTCAATGGATTCGAACACCTGAACCATGGTCATGTCAGGAGGGCGTTGACTTCGTCGCGCTCGGGAGCTTCGAGTTGGAGCAGCAAGGCCTCGCCCGCATGCCCGCCGTCCTCAGGGGGCTCGGCCAACGGATCGCTGAGGGCCAGGCGCGTGCGCACGAGGGCGTCGGCCAGCAGCAGCCGGCGTGGATCGACGCCGGCCTGCGAACCTTCCCAGGCTAGCAGAATGGCCGCGCTGGCGTAGTACAGCCCGCTGGCCGCACGTCGCACGTCCCCTTCGTGTTGCGCATTAGCCGCCACCGATTCGGCCAGCGCGAAGGCACGGTCCAGCTGGGCTTGGAGCGTCTGGCGCAGGCGCGCCGGAATCTGCGTGCCTTGTTTCAGCCGCGCGGCCAGAACGGACTTGAGCGCATGGTGTGCGCCATCCTTGCGCACCGCGCGCTGGATCGCGTCGAGTGCGTTGATGTTGCTTGTGCCCTCCCACAGCACGCCGATGTGTGCATCGCGAACCAGGCGCGCATTGACGAAATCCTCGATGTAGCCGTTGCCGCCCCTCGCCTCCATGGATCCTGTCGCCACGACGATGTTGTCGCGGCAAGCGCGGAACTTGATCAGGGGCGTGAGCAGGCGCAGCGCGTTGCGTGCCGTGGCGTCGCCCTGGTTGGCCTTGTGCATCACGTCGGCAGTGGCCATCACCATCGACAGCGCGGCTTCAGTCGGCACCATCAGCTTGAGCAGTTGCCGTTGCATCAGCGGGTAGCCAATAACGGGGCCACCGAACGCCGACCGGTGCCGGGCGGCCTGCATCGCCTCGTTCAAGCAGCGCCGCATCATGGCCGCAGCACGCACCGCATGCGAGAGGCGCGAGAGATTGACCTGCTCCATCATCTGCTTGAGGCCCTGGTCGAGCGCGCCGACGGGATAGGCGAACGCGCCGTCGAGCCGCAGCTCGCCGCTGGCCATCGAGCGTGTGCCCAACTTGTCCTTGAGTCGCACGATGCGGTAGGCATTGCGGCTGCCGTCTTCCAGCCGGCGAGGCATCGCGAACAGCGCCAGGCCCTTGGTGCCGGCCGGCGCCCCCTCGGGGCGCGCGAGGATGAGGGCGATGTCGGCGTCGGTGTGCGAGGAGAACCACTTTTCGCCGAAAAGGTGCCACTGGCCATCGATCTGCCGGGCCACTGTCTCGACCGCGCCGACATCAGAACCGCCGGCCTTCTCGGTCATGAACTGCGTGCCCTTCCACAGCGTTTCCAAGTTGTCGCTGAGCATGCGTGGCAGGAGCTTTTGCTGGAGTTCCACGCTGCCGTACTTGCGGATCAGGTGGATCGAGGTGTCCGACACGCTGATGGGGCACATCTGGCCGAATTCTGACTGAACGAACAGGTACTGGAACGCGTACTTGGCCAGGGGAGGCAGCGGCTCCTTGCTGCCGAGCGCGCCGGGCCGGTGACCCATGGCGTGGAACTGAAAATCGCCGAAGGCGATGTGCTCCATTTCCTGGTAGGCCGGGTGGTAGTCGATCCAGTCCTCGTCCTCGCCCCAGCGCGTTCGTGGATGCAGCACGGGCGGGTTCTTGTCGGCCACCGTTGCCAGTGCATTCAAGCGCCCCCCAGCCAGTTGGCCCATGCGCTCGTAGTGAGGCTGCAGTTGCTCGCGCTGCGCGGCAGGAAGGTACAGCGACAGCAGATCCTGAAGGCCCCGGTCGATTGCGTAGAAATCCAGTCCGGCGCAGTCCGGCGCGAGATGTTGCGAGCTCTGGTTCGACGTGGCGGGACGAGGCCGGACGTATTCGGCGTAGTTCGGTCGGAAAGACATGGTCACCTTGAAATCAGGAAAGGAATAGCGGTCGACGCTGGGCCGCGTCAGATCACGCGGGCGGCGCGCAGGCCTTCGATCTGCTCTGCGGACAGCCCCAGTTGTTCGCCAAGCACCGCCTCGGTGTGCTCACCCAGTTCGGGCGGGCCGACCTGGTAGTCGATCGGCGTTTCGGAAAAGCGCATCGGGCTGGCGACAGCAGGAAATGTGCCGCCGCTGGACAGCGGGATGTCCACGCGGATGCCGCGCTCGCGCACCTGCCGGTCCTCGAAGGCCTGGCCGAAATCGTTAATCGGACCGCAAGGCACGCCAGCGGCTTCGAGACGCTCCAGCCAGCCAGCCGTGGTGTCGCGGCGCATGATGTCGCTGAGCAGGGGCAAGAGTTGCTCGCGGTTAACGAGGCGACCAGAGACCTTCGCAAAACGCGGGTCCGCGCTCAGTTCCGGCCGCCCAATGGCCCGGCAATAGGACACGAACAGTCCGTCGTTGCCGACCGCCACCACGATCTGGCCGTCGCGGCTGTCGAACACCTGGTAGGGCACCGCATTCGGGTGCGCGTTGCCGTAGCGCCGCGGCATCCGGCCGGACACCAGGTAGTTCACCGCCTGATTGCTATTGAAGGCCATTGCGCAATCGAGCAGGGCCATGTCGATGTACTGGCCACGGCCGCTGCGCTCGCGCCAGGCCAGCGCAGCTGTGATGGCAAGGCTGGCGTACATGCCGGTCGTGACGTCGGCCACAGCAATGCCCACCTTCTGTGGCCCGCCGCCCGGCAGATCGTCGCGCTCGCCGGTGATGCTCATGAGGCCGGCCATGCCCTGGAATACGAAGTCGTAGCCCGGCCTGTGGCTATAGGGTCCGGTCTGGCCGAAGCCGGTGACGGAGCAATAGATCAGCCCGGTATTGACTTCCTTGAGATCGTCATAGGCTAGGCCGTAGCGGGCCAGCGTCCCCACCTTGTAGTTCTCGACGATCACATCGCAGTTCGCGACCAGGCGTCGAATGAGATCCTGGCCGTCGGGGCTGGCCAAGTCGACCGTGATCGACTTCTTGCCGCGATTGGTCGATGCGTAGTAGGCTGAATCCTGGCGCTGCGGGTGGTCGCCAGATGGCAGCCATGGCGGCCCCCATCCGCGGGTTTCGTCGCCCACACCTGGTCGCTCGACCTTGATCACCTCGGCGCCGAGGTCGGCAAGATTCTGTGTGCACCAGGGACCCGCGAGCACGCGGGAAAGGTCGAGCACGCGCACGTGCGACAGCGGTTTGATGGCCTGCGACTGCATCATTCCCCCTTGATTTGCGCAGCAGAGATCACCTTGCCGTAGCGCGCGCTCTCTTCGCGCATGTAGGCGGCAAAGGACGCCTCGTAGCGGCCCACCGGCTCGGCGCCGTTGCTCAGCAGCTGCTTTTGAACCTCGGGTTGCGCCATCACCTTTTCGATCTCGGCTGCCAGCTTCCCGACGATCGCGGATGGCGTGCCGGCCGGAGCCATCAGTCCAACCCAGGCTGACATCTCCATGCCCGGATACCCCAGCTCCGCAACGCTCGGCACGTTCGGTAGGGCGGCCGAGCGCTTGTCGCTCATGACGGCCAGGGCGCGCAGTTGTCCTGCGTTGATCTGCGGCACGCCGGTGAACGCGGGCTCGAAGGTCATGGACACCTCACCGGCCATCACGGCGGCCTTGGCCGGCGCACTGCCCTTGTAGGGCACGTGCAGCACTTCCATCTTGGTGCGCGCCTTGAGCATTTCGCCGGCCAGATGGGCGCTCGAGCCATTGCCGTAGGAGGCGTAGCTCAAGGCTCCAGCCTTGCTGTGGCCCAGTTTGACCAATTCATCGAGCGTTTTCGCCTGCACGGCTGGATGAACCACGACCACGCTCGGTGCCGTGGCCACCAGCGCGATCGGCACAAAGCTCTTGACTGGGTCGTAGCGCAGGTTCGGATAAAGCCACGAGTTGATCGTGAGCGTGGTGTTGGTCGCAGCCAGCAGCGTGTAGCCATCAGGCTTAGCGCTGGCGACGGCCTCGGCGCCGATGATGGTGGCTGCTCCCGGCTTGTTGTCCACCACGACCGGCTGGCCCAGGCGTTCGCCCAGCTTCTGGCCAATGACGCGGGCTACCACGTCGGTCATGCCGCCCGCCGAGTACGGGACGATGACGCGAATGGGTTTGTTCGGGTAGTCCTGCGCATGGGCCGCTGCAGCGGCCAGTACGGAGGCCGCGAGGACGGCACGGGCGACGACGATCCTGGTTTTCAAAATTTGTCTCCTTGGGGTCTGCTGCGCCGCCTTTGGGGGGCCGATCGGCGGGTTGGTTGAAATTCTTGCCGGGCCGATTTTTCTGGTCCAATACATTTTTTCACTCCATTTATCCATACATTGGATGAATGCAGCGCACGCATGGATCTGAGACAGCTTCGATATTTCGTCGCCGTGGCCGAGGAGCTTCACTTTGGCCGAGCGGCCCAGCGCCTAGCGATCACGCAGCCGCCGCTGAGTTTCAACATCGCCAAGTTGGAGGAGTCGCTGGGCTATGAGCTCCTGCGACGCAGTACGCGTGAAGTCGCGCTGACCCCGGCTGGTCACGTGATGTACCAGGAAGCGCTCAAGATCCTCGTTTCGATCCGAAACGCGCAGACCCTGGCCGGACGCATCGCACGCGGCGAATCCGGAACGATCCACATCGGCTTTGTCGGTTCAGCACTGCTCACACGGTTGACGGAGACGACCCGAAGCTTCGGCACCGCTCGGCCCGATGTGCAGATGATTCTTCATGAGCTCAACAGCTATGAACAAGTGGAGGCGCTTCAGCTCCGCCAGATCGATCTGGGCGTCATCCACCCGCGTGCCTTGCCTGGCGGAATTGCCTCGCGCGTGCTCGACAGGCAGGGTTTTGTATGCGCGCTGGCCGCCGACCATCCACTGGCGACCCGAAGCGAAATCGCCCTGCACGAACTCCGAAACGAGGACTTCGTATTGTTTTCGCGCTCGTTCTCGCCGGAGTACTACGACAAGATCGTCGCCATGTGCGTGCGGGCGGGATTCACGCCCAACATCCGGCACGAGGTGCGGCACATGCTCTCGATTACGGCACTGGTGGCGCGCAAGTTCGGTGTTTCTCTGGTGCCGGCCTCATTGCAGGACGTTGCGCTGCCGAACCTGAGCTTTCGGCCGCTGGCTCATCCGGAGCAGCCCTCGGAGTTGCGCGGCATCTGGCGCGAGGGCGACCCGTCATCGCTGGTGCATTCACTGTTAGAAGCACTTGCCCCTAACGAAGAATAGTTAGCTGAATTCGCCCCGGATTTTGTAGACACCTCTGAGCCCCAATCCTGAGGCCCAATAGCCGCGACGGTAGGCACAGGTTCTACGTGAGGCTCGTGATGCGGCCGGCGGCGTCGTAGCCGTAGCTACTGAACTCGGTGTTGGTCAGCCGAAACCGAAAACCAAACCCCGAGACTCTATCCCCTCACAAACCTACAGCCCCCGAAGAATCGTCCCCGTGACATAGGACGCCTTGGACGAAAGCAGCCAACAGATTGCCTCTGCAATCTCTCGGTGCTCCCCCGCCCGGCCCATAGGAATCTTTGAGGCCACCCTGGCAGGTCTGTCCGGCTCCCCGGCCGCCGCATGGATGACCGACATCGTCCTTGGAATGCAGCTCGCTCAGGAAGTTGTGGGTAACTGAAAGCTTGAGGCCACGCTTACGCCCGTTCGGCAAGCTGCTCTTGTATCAAGTGGTGGATGCGAAAGTTGGGCGTCATGGAGCGCTTGTCTCTTATCTTTTGTGCCAACGGGGCGGACACCATCTCTGGTGGGCGTGATTGCCCTTCCAAGATGGCTTCGAGGACTGTGTTCCTCGGGCGGTCCTTACAACCCTGGTTCGTCGTGCTGCTACGAGCGCGATTTCTTCGCCAGGAAGTCGGCCATGACACGCGCAGGGTCGTCGGATTCGTAAGCAGTGCCGAAAATTTCGATGCTGTGCTGCATGGCGCTATCCAAGTACGGAACCTCGGACGTACGCAGCACGCGCTTCTGGGCACGCATGCCGCTCGAGGACAGCTCGGCTATGGAAGCAGCCATGTGCTCTGCGGTAGGCCACCTGGTACAAGACCTCATCGGCCGGCTCATAGCTTCCGGCATCGCGCCGCGTGAGATCTTCTTGATCTCCCCGTTTCGCGTGGTGGTTAGGAGGCTGCGTCAGATCGCGCAGCAGGTGCACGGCATCCAGGTCGGGACCATCCACACCGCACAAGGCAAGGAGTCTGACGTGGTGATCTTGGTCCTGGGTGGCAATCCAAGTAAGCCGGGTGCGAAGAAATGGGCGTCGCAAAGGCCCAATCTACTGAACGTCGCCGCGAGCCGTGCCAAGCGGCGGTTGTACGGGGGCTGTCTGAATTTTTGTGTTCGAGGCGGATGTTGATCTGCTCTCGATTGATTTCTCTTATGTCTTCAGGCCCCTGCCGGGCCGCCGGAGGCACCTCGGTTGAGCCCATGTATTCATGG
>Ga0105243_10000742_pt1 | contig 31235 bp, 30 predicted proteins | sample KBSM34metaG_FD_81525 | JGI IMG/M metagenome (GOLD analysis project Ga0105243, IMG submission 81525) | Miscanthus rhizosphere microbial communities from Kellogg Biological Station, Michigan, USA - KBS M3-4 metaG | ecosystem: Host-associated > Plants > Roots > Rhizosphere > Soil | place... | reverse complement strand
ATATATATCATTGGAAATCTTTAACCAGAAATTCGGAAATACCTCCGCTGTTATTGGAAGTATATGTGGTGGAGCGTCTACTGTACAGACCGCAAATTCATGTGATAAGATTATTAAACAGGATAAAACCAGTATTTTAGGACTAAAATTCTCTGATTTTTCATTAATCTATTTTGCGGGGCTTGCCGTATTGGGTCTTTTTCTACCCGCCTCAGCCTATATTGTAAAAGGATTTACCCTTGTTTCAGTACTTGCTATAGCTTATTCACTGTATATACAAGCATTTGTAGAGAAAACATTTTGTAGGGTTTGTTTATTGATTATTTCTGTACTGGTTGGACAATTGGTGATCAGCAGTATATTTTTCCAAAATCTGTCTTTTGGAATTGGAGCACTTTTATTGACCGTTATATTATGGGTCCTTATTTTCTCTGCTGTTTTATACTTCAATAACCTTCTTGAACAAAAAGAAAATCTTCAAAAATCAAATGCTAAAAACCTTAGGTTCAAAAGAAATTATGACCTGTTTAAAAGCCAACTGCTGGAAAATGAAAAAGTAACATTTCAGGATACTCAAACTTTCTCGGTAGGACAAAAAGATTCAAAACTTCGTATTTCCATAATTTCCAATCCTTATTGTGGCTTCTGTAAAGATGGTCATAAAATAATGGAAAGCCTTCTGAAAAAATATCCAAATGATATCTCCGTACAAATGAGGTTCAATTATACACCTGAAAGAGCCAACGAAAAATACACTCAGTTAATTTCAGACCTTACCCATATCTACCATAGCAAGCCGGAAAAAGAATTCCTTCATGCAGTGGAAGAATGGTTTGAAAGCAAAGATGAGAATAAGATCAATCTATTATCCGGAGGAGTTCCTACTTCTGAAAATCTGAATCCATTAATCGCGATGTCTGCAGAAAATAATAATGCAGGGTTGAACTTTACCCCTATTTTTCTTATCAATGGTTATCAATTCCCGGACAAATATGATCGTGAAGATATCTGGTTTTTCATTGATGAATTAATAGAGGATGAAGACTTTTAAACTAAGAAATACAATTGAATTAAAAATTTCACTATCTTAGGAAAAGAAAAATAACGTTCTAAAAGCTACATGAGAGCTGCAAAACTAAAACTAATAATATGAAACATATAAAGAAGAATCTAATACCTCCAGAACGAGGAATTGCCCTGGACTGTGCATTAACACAGGTTTTGGCATGCTATAACGGATCGAAAACAGACCCATCCAAAGAAGCTGCTACAGATACGTGCAACAAATGGTGCTATTTCTAGTGATCCATTTTATTGAGTTAAAACATTGAATAAAGTAAAAAATGTCGTCACCTTATGACGGCATTTTATAATGAGTATTAGTTTTGAAGAAATTTCCTTTTTATAAGCAACCAGATGCCAAAGACTGCGGCCCTACCTGCCTCAGGATTGTAAGCAAATATTATGGCAAAAGCATATCGTTACAGCAAATTCGCGCCCTTTCTGAAACCACCCGTGAAGGAAGTAGCCTTCTGGGGCTAAGCGATGCCGCAGAAAACTTAGGATTCCGTTCCTTAGGTGTACAAATAGATTTCAATACCCTTACACAGGAAGTTCCATTTCCCTGTATTGCCCATTGGAACAAAAATCACTTCGTTGTTATTTATAAAATTGATAAAAATAACAAGGTTTATATATCCGATCCCAGCTATGGGCTCATCACCTATGAGCGTGATGAGTTTATCAAATTCTGGATTGGTGAAAATGCGAATGAAAATACAGAAGAAGGTATTATTCTTATTCTAGAAACAACACCCACTTTTTTCCAGACTGAATTTGATATTGATCAAAGTAAGGCGAGCTTTTCTTTTCTTTCCAGGTATCTACTTAAATATAAATCACTGGTTATTCAGCTGGCAGTAGGGCTTCTCGCGGGAAGTTTATTATCACTGATTTTTCCGTTTCTTACCCAAAGTATTGTAGATGTTGGGATTCAAAATCAGGATATTAATTTTATTTATCTTGTACTTACCGCACAGATCATGCTTTTCCTCGGAAGAATGGGAATAGAGATGATCCGAAGCTGGATCCTGCTCCATCTCTCAGCCAGAATTAACATCTCCATTATCTCAGATTTCTTTATCAAACTGATGAGGCTTCCTATAAGTTTCTTCGACACGAGAATGACTGGAGATATTATGCAGAGAATTAATGACCATCACAGGATAGAACAACTTCTTACAAGTTCTTCATTAAATACCCTGTTCTCATTAGTGAATCTTATCATCTTTAGTATAGTTTTACTTTTGTATGATTACAGATTATTTCTGGTTTATTTTGTAGGAGCTATATTATACATTGGCTGGATCAGCTTCTTCCTTAAAAAGAGAAAAGAGCTTGATTACAAACGATTTTCTCAGGTTTCTCAGGAACAGAGTAAAGTAATTGAGCTTATCAACGGTATGCAGGAGATTAAAATGCATAATGCCGAAAAACAGAAAAGATGGGATTGGGAGTTTTTACAGGTAAAACTCTTTAAAATAAGAATAAAATCTCTGAGTCTGGAACAGTGGCAGTCTGTAGGAGGAAACTTTATCAATCAGATAAAGGATATCCTGGTGAGCTTCCTTTCTGCAAAATTGGTTTTGAGCGGAAACCTTACTTTAGGGATGATGCTTTCTGTACAGTATATCATCGGACAGCTTAACAGCCCCCTGCTTCAGTTGATTGATTTTATAAAACAAACCCAGGACGCCAAGATCTCTCTGGAAAGATTGGGTGAAATTCATGATAAAGACGATGAAGAGGATAAAAATGAGCAGTATGCTACAGAAATTCCCCATAAGGATATTGAGGTAAAAGATATTTCCTTCAGATATATTGGTTCTGATGTTCCTGTTTTTGAAAATTTAAGCCTTCGCATCCCCTTCCAGAAAACTACTGCCATCGTAGGAGCCAGTGGAAGCGGAAAAACAACCCTGCTTAAATTATTAATGAAGTTTTATGATCCTGACCAGGGAGAAATCAGAATAGGAAGTACCAGTTTAAAAAATATCTCACCAAGACATTGGAGAGACCATTGCGGAGTGGTGATGCAGGAGGGATATGTTTTCAATGATACCATTGCTAACAATATTGCTGTAGGAGAAGATCATATTGACAAGAAAAAACTAAGACGTGCTGTAGAAATTGCAAATATCAAAGACTTTATAGAAAGTCTTCCTCTTAGCTACAACACGAAGATAGGAAATGAAGGAGTTGGGGTAAGTGGTGGCCAAAAGCAAAGGCTCTTTATCGCAAGAGCAGTATACAAGTCACCTGAATATATTTTATTTGATGAAGCAACATCAGCACTGGATGCCAATAATGAGAAGATTATTATGGAAAATCTTGAGCAGTTCTTCAAAGGTAAAACTGCAGTAGTGATAGCCCACCGACTGTCAACCGTAAAACATGCCGACAATATCATTGTTCTGGATAAAGGAAAGGTAGTAGAAGAAGGCAGCCATGCCGAGCTTGTAGATATGCGGGGAGAATATTACAGACTTGTTAAAAACCAATTGGAATTAGGAAATTAATAAAACCGTAAAAATTGTTTCTCCCGGAACATTGATGAAATTTTACTTTAAAACATGAAAGAAGACATTTTAGACAATATAGAACTCCGCTCAGAAAGCGTACAGGATATCCTGACCCAGCCGCCACATTGGATGATACGTTGGGGTAATACCATTATTTTTGTTATTCTCCTGCTCATTCTTGTGATGAGCTACATTATAAAATACCCGGAATTTGTTCCGGCTCCCATTATTGTAACTTCTCAAAATCCTCCGGAAAAATTAGAGGCAAGGACCAGTTCCAAAATTGAAAAAATCTTTATTAAAGATCATCAGGAAGTAAAGAAAAATGATCTTCTGATGGTGATGCAGTCAGCTGCTAATTATAAAGATGTACTGGAGCTGAAAAAGCTGGTAGATTCTACTGCGCCTAATCAACTCTACACTTTTCCTCTTTCTGTAACTTCAAGGTTTAAACTTGGAGAACTTCAAGGGGATTATAATAATTTTGCAAAAGCATTTCAGGATGAGGAGCTTTTTACAAGACTTCAGCCTTATGCACCGGAAAACCTGGCCGCTAATCAGAGTATTCTTGAAAACAGAGGAAGAATATCTACCCTGAAGCAACAAAAAAATCTGGAGCTAGCTAAATATGACCTTACTAAGAAAAACTTCCAGAGATCTCAAGAGCTTTTTAATCAAGGGGTAATTTCTTCTTTGGAGCTTGAAAATGAAAAAATAAAATATATTCAGGCCCAACAGAACATTGAAAACCTTAACATTTCCATATCTCAGATGGAAGAAGGCATCTCCAATCTTAATAAGACCAAAAGCGGTACTGCCATCAATACGGAAAAAGATAAGATCACCTATTCTTCTCAAACCCTACAATTATTTGAACAACTACGTAAATCTTTAAAACAATGGGAACAAAATTTTCTTGTGATCTCTTCTACGGATGGTATCGCCAGTTTCCAGCAGTTTTTCGGAGAAAATCAATTTGTAAAGGTAGGAGACCCTATCCTATCTATTCTTCCGGAGAATAAGGAAAAATTAGTCGGTAGAATGTCTGTTCCTACAGTAAATTCCGGAAAAATCATTCCTGGAGAAAAGGTTCTCATTAAACTTGATAATTACCGTTTCCAGGAGTATGGTATTATAGAAGGTAAAGTTCAGAATATTTCCCTGATCCCTGATGATAAAGGTAACTACTACGTAGATGTGGTTTTGCCCAAAGGATTAAAAACAAGCTATAACAAAACGCTTACTTTTGATAAAGAGCTTAGAGGAAGTGCTGAAATTGTAACTCAGGATTTAAGACTTATTGAAAGGTTCTTCTACCAGATTAGAAAATTACTTGGCTATCAAAGCTAACCATAAAACTAAACCCGCAGATGTGCGGGTTTAATTTTTATAGACTGTGTAAATATTAAATTTATTTTTTAGGCTTCACTTTTAAAAAGATAAAACTATAATCTGTCGGTATACTGGTACCAATCACAGGAGCATTTTTATGACAGTCCATACATTGTTTGCTCTGCGCGTAGGTTTCCATAGTTGTATTTGAGATTTGGTTGGGTTTTACCCCTCCTTCCATAAGTGGAGTCTGCGTGTTATTATCTTTATCCGCAACCGGATTTTCCGGCCATTGGATATTGACAAGCTGATAGTATTGCCATACCGATTTCGGGTTACTGGCCCTGATCAGCTTTTGCATCTGGGCATTCAGTTTTTGAACACCCTGACTTATTCTATTGACCCTTACCACCTGAACCGGTTTATTTAAACTGTCTTTTCCGGGAACCGGAGACTGATTGGCCGGATCTTTACTGTTTGGATTGTAAAAGCTATACTTTACAGAAGGATCAGCAGGTCCGGGGCCGGGAGCATTATTGACGTGTTCAAAAGTCATCCAGTTCAGCTGTGGAGACTGTGGAGTTTTACGGATAATATGCAAGCCGACCAATCCGAGATACTTTTGTGTATATTTCCCATAGATAGGTTTCTTCCCGTTAAATCCTTTAATTTCCGGCACCATAGCTTTGGATATTTTATAGTAATTTTTCAGGGAGTCCAATTGATCGTCAGGAATTACGCGCCATGCTGCTTTTAATTCTATAGATTCATTAGGCAGCCAGACTCCATTATTTTTTGTACCAAAAGCTTTCAGATTATCATAATCATAGAGTTTATTTTGCCGGATAAAATCACTTTCAAGGTTATTTATTTTAATTTCATACCAGACTATATTTCCATTCTGATCAGTAAGCCAGGCTCCTTCAGCCTGCATGATTTCATCTACATTGCTACTGCCTACTGCTGCTCTGAGGGTAGCCTTAGGAAGACTTGAAATGATATCCGTAAATTTATTGATCTCATTAATTCTCTTTATATAGCCTGTTTTACTTTTAAGATTCCATGCTAAAGGGGGCTTAGGAGCAAATACATCATCAATACTTAAAAAACTTTCCCATACTGTAGGGCTGTAATCCCCAGGCATCCCATAATTGGCAGCTGTTGCTGTAGTATCCGGAATACCGCGTTGGGCAGAAGCGATCCAGTTTAATGCTATAAAATTTTTCCAGGCAAAACAATTCAGTACTTCCTGGGAACTGTGGGCACAAGTAGAATCTGCAGCCAGTTCATAACTAATTGCAGGTGGATTACAATAAGCTCCACAGAAAATTGTTTCACCGGTTACTTTTTTCGAAAAACCCGTTGCAGAGTTTAGCTTTTTATCCTTTTTACTGGATTCACACGAGACTATACTCACCATGGCAAGTGACCATATTAAAATTAAAGCTTTCATTTTAATATCTTTTTAACCTGTTCTATTTGCTGGCTGGAAAGTAATGTACGGTTTGGAGTACTATCTGTTTTAGGTAACGAGCCTGCAGCCACCACTTCCAATACTCCTGATAACGCAAATCCAGGATCTGAAGCATTATTATACAGGGTAAGCGGTTTTTCTCCCAAAGCCACCCCACCATCTGTTGTTATACTAATGAGGAAAAGCTGTGTATCTTCATCCAGATTCTGGAAATCCGTTACTGCAACTGTAACCCCCGGGCCAAAATCAAAACTGGTTTGCTGAATAGCTCCGTTAGCCAGGACTGCAATTCCTTCTGTGGTCGTTCCTGCCTCAACCTGAGTAATACAGGAAGTCAGGTTTGAGAAAGTATTCAGTTTATTGTAAAGACTGGCCTGTAGCAAATTATTATCCAATAAATATTGTACACTCGGAAGTGTGGTGGCTGGTATTCCCACCGGAGGAAATTTTTCAGGCTGTTGCCCCTGTGCAGGACTCAATCCTGTACCGGCAAGCTGCACAAAAAAAGTATCTGCAATCTGGGAGCCCCATTTTAGCGGTTTCTTATTCACCAATATATCACTCAGTTTAAAGTTCGCATCAGCAGGTACAGAAAACCTTGTATGAAGCAACATATTATGAGGATAATAAGTAATTCCTTTATTCTTCAAAGCACCTCTTACTACAGTGTAACAGTCTTCAATTTTATAATTGGCCGTAGCCGGCATTTCAAATTGATCAAAATGAGGGATCTGTCCATACAATGCAATTGGGTTCGTTAAAGATACCTGCACATTATGGTTATACACCAATGAGTTTACGTTCTGCCCGATACGGGGATCACTGTTTCTGTAGATCTGCCCATACTGAGCTGCACAAATCAATGTATTCGCATCCGTTATTACCTTTCCATTTACCACTCTAAGTATGGTAGCTGCTGCCCCAAGATATATTTCTGCTCCTAATGAATTGGGAGGGCTTGTAAGATGTACTGCCCCACCTCCTGAAGAAGTAGCATCCGGTCCATTATTCCATTTATTGATCGGATTATAGGCAGGAAGCCCGGTTTCTCTTACAATAACAGGATTTCCATGACTGTCCAGCAGATATAGATCTTCTTTCTGAACATTTTCATTATTAAGAATTTCCTGATACAGGGACACTACTGTATCCGGAGAGATTTTCCACATGTGGAACCAATATTCCGGATTCTCATGTGTAAAATTAACAGCAATGATATCTCCATTCTCGTCTCTTGTTACAGACCATTCGCAATATTCATCCTGCCATCCTCTGGGTCCGGAAGGTCCGAAAGCTTTAGTTCCTGTATCAGTAGGATCACACGGGTTTCTCGGAACCGTAAGCGTCATATTATATTTTTGCCCAAAAGCAATGGGGCCAATATCTGCCAGTTCATGTAATTTATCCTCATAATCCTGCTTTCCAAATTTATCGGTAAAGAGAGTGGTAAAATAGTGATTGATTCTGTTTGGGAAAGCATTCCATTGTATAGGAACCGTATTACTTTCATTAGGTATCGAAGGAGTGACCAATGGATTGTAATACCAGCTTCTGGGATGATCATACGTGCTTGACCATGGATTTCCCATTATCGAATTTACTGTACAGTATTTAACGTAATTACTCCACGCATTATGAAGCTTTTCTCTCAAAGCCGGATTGTCTTTAAAATCTTTTTCTGCCTGATAGGCTGGGGTGTCAAATGTTTTCATGGTGTTAAGTTTTATTATAGTTTTATCTTGAATAAATTATTTTAATTTAAAATATGCAGATAGTACATGATGAGTAAAACCTTAGATTGGGTTTCGGAGGATCAATAAAAATGATTATTGATATTTCAAAGCTAGAAATTATCTGTGGAAATAGATTACGTATTTCTACCCATTTTCTCCAATCCGTGAAAAATACGATGTCCGAAAAAATAAATCAGTTTACTATTTTACGAGCCATGAAAAATTTGTTTGAAATAATTGAGACTGGCAGCCGAAGTGGCAGTGATAAGATTCCTGAAAGTTGTATGGAGAAGTATTCGATATTTTGCCAGAAATCTTCATAAACTGCTAAAATTCTAACTTCTCAATCACATCATCAATAGCAATGCGTTTTACAATATTTGTTTCTAGCCTTAGCTTTAGAAAATATTTATAAGTTCCAGATGAAGGACTGAAATTTTTTTTAAAAAAACACAGTTGTATTTTTTGTGCCTAGCATTTTTATCATTTTAAATAATCCGGATTAAACGCATTTATATATCTCTTAAGTTTTTCTTAAGCAGTAACATTTTGCCCTTTTGAAAATGTAAGATAACTTACCAAAAGGGAAAATTTTAATTTGATTTTCTAGAGATATTTTAGTGTCCACAAGTCAAAAGGAGATATTCTTAAGCCAGGAGTTCTTAAAGAAATCCCCATATAATTTATCAAAATTCGGAATTTTAGTATTATAAAAAAACATCTAACAACCACACAAACAATCATTTATAACTATTCGTATTGTTTTTTCTTTTCTTGTATTGCATCCCTAGTTCTTTTGAATTTACCTTTACACCTAGATTTTTTATCCTCGAATAAATACTAAATATGATGAAAATATGAAAAAATTGCTATCAACAAAAAGTGCAATGATCAGCGGGTCTTTGTTTATTTGTTTATTTGTTAATGCACAGGTAGGCATTGGGTTAAATTCACCACAAGAAACATTACACGTTAAAGGAACACTAAGATTAGAAAATCCTTCAGAGGGTATAGGCAAGGTGTTACAGGTTTTTAATAATGGATCGATGAAGTGGTCAGTAAGTACTGCTAGTCCTTTACTTGGCACTATTGAAACCAATAACGGCATAAATACATTTTTTACAACCCCTCGTTATTTAAATGGACGGATTGATCTACCTCCTGGTAAGTGGATTGTAAAGATGTCACAATTAATAAGCGCTGCTTTTACAGGAGATTCAACCGCTGGCGCTGTAGCAGAGACTTATTTTACAGACTCTAACATGTCAAGTAGTCCAACATCAGATTATCTGCCAAATTCAGCAACCATCATGTCAGGTTCATGTAAAGGGTCCAATCTCTACGGAATGCTTGTAGGCAATATACTTTTAAATAATCAAACCAATAATCTTAAAAGCTATTATCTGTGGGGAACCTTAACTCCGGTTGGAACAGGAGGTTCTCACTCAGTTTATGGTTTTTCTGCCAGTTATTGGGGAGAAAATAGAATTTATGCAGTTCCATTTGAATAACTTTTAAAATAATCTAAAAAATGAAACTATTATATATTATAGCACTATCATGTGCTGCACTTATTGTTAAAGGGCAAAGTGGGAATGTAGGTATAGGTACTACATCACCTACTGCTACACTACATGTGAAAACATCAAATCCTTATATTTTAAGAATTGAAGATAATGTAAATACATCTTCTTCCAACTATACTATACAAAGCTCTGATAACAAGGGAACATTTGAAAAAGTTGCTACTAATAAATTTAGAAAAGTTCAGATCTTTCCCTTAACTACTGGTACGAGTATTAATACTCTTTATCCTTTATGGCAATCAACAAGTATAATAATCACATTACAACCAGGAAGATGGATCGTTACAGGTGTTGTGTTATTGAAGGCTTCAACTTCTCTTTCTGGAAGTAATAAAGCTTTAATTGGACGAGCAACATTTTCGGATGTAATAGGAGGTGTAAATCCGTCTTTAGATATTGAAGGTGCAAATTCAGGAACATCTGGGCAGGCATATTTCAAAGGAGCTTTAGTTGCCCCCCTTCCTTATGACTTAATGTTAGGAAATATTATAATCAATAATAATACATCAACTAACAAATCCTACTATATGATTGCAAATATTGAGAAAATAGGAGGTCTAGAAAATTTTATAAATTTTGGAGCTTCCACTGAAAAACAGAATCAAATTTATGCTATTCCTATTAACTAAATTATTTGAAATGAAAAAATTATTTCTACCCCTAACTTTTATATTAAGTCAATCTTTTTATGGGCAGTTTGGTATAAATACAGCAACCCCAAAGGAAACACTACACGTGAAAGGAACAATGAGATATGAGCCTGAATCAGGAGATCCAAACCAGCCATTAGTTGGAAAAACACTAGTATCTGATGAGTATGGAAATGCTTCTTGGCAAATACAAGATTCCAGAACAACACATTTGGCAGACTATAAAGCAGAACCCTCAGATATTACATTTAGTATTACAGATGATACTACTGAAGCAGGATCCATTTCCCCTGCAATGTATACCGGAACATCCATTACTCTTCCCAAAGGAGATTGGCTAGTTATATTTAGCCTGAATGCACAAGGTGAGACTCAAAATTCATCAGGAAATTGGGTACCGCTAACGAATCGACAAGCCATGTGGATAAGAATGATTCTATCTTCCGACACAACGTCTTCAAATTACAAATCATCATCCGATAGTAATGTAAAGGGAGGAAATCTGGTAAGTGGAACAATTAATGGACCAGCTACAAGTACTTTAATCTATGGAGAGTTATTTATTAGACAGCCTGAGGCAAGTAAAACATATTATCTAAAAGCAAGTTTACAAGGAATTAGTGCATTTCCTGTCCCTTCAGCGCAAAACCCGGTTAATATGAGGATAAGGAATCCAGCAATTTCTCCTAATGTAAGTTCAGAGAATAAAATTTTGGCTATGCCTGTTAACTTTACATCAATTTTATAACAATGGATTGCCTCTCTTTTCCCATCAAAAATACAAATTTAATATAGTATATAATACGAAATAAGAGAGGTAATTACATTAATTTAATACTAAGCCCATGGAATCTTTTAAAATAATACATATTGGTTCTTTAATCAAGCAATGTGTGGAAGAGAAAAAAATTGGAATATCAAGAATCAGTAATTTTTTTAAGTGTAGCATCAAAGAAATTGATCAGATGTATCTATCTGAAAGCCTCGATTCAAATATACTATTACAATGGTGCAAATTAACTGATTATGATTTTTTTAGAATTTATTCTCAGCATCTGATCTTGTTCTCTCCTCCTGCATCATTGGGAAAAAATAAAATTTCAAATATCAAAATATCAAATCTCCCTGAATTTAAAAAAAGCTTATATACTCAAGGAATAATAAATTTTATATTAGAGCTCATTGAGTCTGGTACAAAAACTAGAAAACAGATTATAGAAGATTATAGAATACCAAAAACAACTTTGTATACATGGATGAAAAAGTACAAAAAGTAGTATCCCGTCCCAACTACAAATGCATCTATAAAGATATAATAGAGAAAAAACATCCTGATAAGTGGGAAAAATGTCAGGCTATCCTGGCAAAAGATGAATGGAAAATAAAAGATATTCTTCAATTAGATAAAATACTTTTCATTGGTACAGAAGATGATGAAATTGAATTCAATAAAAAACATCGCTTTTATGATGAATCGTCAATTTTAGATATTTTAAGATTTCAAAAGGAAAAAGGTTATAATAACGGTGAATTGGCTAGTCATTTTAATATCAGTAGAAATACAATAACAAAATGGAAAAGATTATTTAGAGTTTGACATCTAACAGGTTTTGAGGTATATTGAAATAAAACTCATGTGAAATTTTTCCTAATGTACATTCTTTATTAAGGTTTATAGCTTAGGATATTAAATATTCCTATATCTATAATCGTAACATACAATGTTTACAGATAGCAAATTATGCGCAAAAATAAACGAGAAATAATCATGAATACGTCTTTTGGTTTGCCGGAGGGTCTTGGTATAATACAAATCAATTTGCAGTTGAGAGTTTGAGGTAGCATCTATAGAACAGAAGGGAACCTAATCTGAAATGACAGGATTGGATTGATTATGTTTCAAATACTGTCTATCAAAAACTGTCAAATGCTATTGTAGGAATATACACAGGAGTAGAGGCTTTTGGTAAAGCTGGCACACTACCATCAAACAAGTTTTTTGATAGAATTGCCAAGAATAAAATAAAATCAGATAAAGTATAATTTAACCAGAGTAAATACTATCTAAGATATTGTTTCCAGTGCTTTAATAAAAGCTGAAGGATGCATTCCTGTAATTTTCTTAAATTCAAGAGAAAAAGCACTATGGGAAGAATATCCAGTAATTTCAGAAAGATGATTAATTTTATATTTACGGTATTGTGGTTCATTTTTTAATTGATCAATAACATATTTGATTCTCAAGTGATTGATGTATTGATTGAAGTTTAGCTTTTTGTGCTTCTTGATGACAGCCGATAGATATTTTGAGTTCACATTTAAGACAGAAGAAAGACTATAAAGTGAAACGTTTTTATTATTAAAATCAAGATTTTTCTCAAATTTCATTAAACCATTGAGTATATTTTCCTCAGAAGCAGATGAAATCTTGAGATCTGCAGGAATGCTGATAGGAGTTGGATCTTGAGTAGATTCCTCAGGAGAGATTTCTTCATAAGAAGCAGTAGGTATTCCTTTCTCATAAATCCTTTTTACAAGAATTCTATGATTTTTCTTCAGCCTTACTATATAAAAAATAAAGATAATTAAAAGAAAAAGGAGAATTAAACAAGTAATAATCACACCTTTTGACACTTTATAACTTTCACCCAATTTTTGGTTAAAGTTCTCTTCTTTTTGATTAAGAGTTTCATTGACGACCATTTTTTGACCGTAGGAGATACTGTCTTTAAGTTCAAGCTTTTTCAGTTTGTATTTTTCAGCATTTTGACGATCGTTCATTTTCTTATAAGCTTCTTCAAGGTCTTCAATAATGTCTACTTTTTTTTCATTAAATCCATATTGATCAGCAATTTTCAAAGCTTTTTGATAATAAAAAATGGCGCTATCGGATTTGCTTTGCTGATCAAATGAAAATCCTATATCATGGAGAATATTAGATCTTAGGTAATGATTATCCTTACCAGCAAGTGCAAGAGCTTTAACAAAAAAAGACTTTGCCTGATCAAACTTTTTTAGTTCGGATAAATTATAACCAAAATTTGTATAAGCAGAAATTAATAATTCATTTCTTCTGGTCTTGTTTTTAATCAGTTGGAACTCCCTAATAGCATTTGTAGAGTAGAATTCTTTCTTTTGGTATTCATTCTGATTTAAAAGAATCAAAAAAGAATTGTATAGCATTCCTTTTAGTTCATGCCCTTCATCAGTATTATTACTTTTTATTTCAAATAAACCTTTATTCAAGCATTTAAAAGCTTCTTTTAAAAGTCCCAGCTTAGCATATTGAGTTCCTTGCATTTTATATGCAAGAGCCTTTCCAGATGCATAATTTGCTTCATTGGAAACTTTCAGTGCTCTTTGGGCAAAATCAAGAGTTCCTTTTGCGTCTGATCTCAAATAGCAGTTGTATGATTTCAAATAATAGGCTTTCGCAAGATAGACAGGTTGTTTTTGTTTCCGTGCTGAATCTATAATACTATTCAAAACGATTTCAGAGCTATCCGGGTTTTTAGAAGCTAAATAGCGCGCATAATTGTATTTACTATCAAAATCAAAGTTTTGAGAAAATGAGAAACTCGAAATGATAAGAAAGAGAAAGAGCATAATTTTTTTCTCCATCGATATGTTGTTGTGTTTATTTTTACTTTTAGGGTATTCGCTTTTGATGTCAAAAACTACTCCGTCCTTATTTCGTTAATGTTAAATATAAGAAATATACGTAATATTTGAAAATCAAAGATAATCTACTTTGTATAATATCAAAAGTACAAAAGATAGTTTTAAAGATTTACACACAGTAAGCAACATTTTGCACTATCCCCAACTTTTGTGTCTGATCTCAAATACTGAGAAAAAAAAGAAGAAAGTATATATAAAATAAAAACGGAAAAGCAATGATTACTTTTCCGTTTACTGTAGCGAAGACGGGAATTGAACCCGTGACCTCAGGGTTATGAATCCTGCGCTCTAACCGACTGAGCTACCTCGCCTTTTTGGTGGTGCAAATATAGAAAATATTTCTTTACCTCCAAAATTATTTTAGCTTAAAATATTCTAAAACATCGCCAACATGGTCTGGTTTGTTGATTATCTTATTGTTAGCATCTAAAATAAAATACGTTGGTGTTGCATGAATATTGTAAGTATCTACATAAGTACTTTTCCATCCTCTCAATTCTGTATCATTGATCCAAGGAAAAGCAGCAATCTTTGTGGAATAAGAATTCTTATCAACATCTAAAGATAATGCTACAACCTGAATATTTTTTGATTTCAGATCATTATATTTTTCCAATAGCTTTGGAAGTTCACTTTCACAGTGAGAACATGTGGACGACCAGAAGATAATAATTTTCTTATCAGCTTTTACATCATAAAGTGACTTAGCATTGGTATTCGCCGGTGCCTGGAATTTATAGTTAGGGAAAGCAGCTCCTATTTGAACATTAGCGTTAGATTTTAATGTAGAAGCCAATCTGTCATTGATGGTACATTTAAGGTCCTTGGCAAGCCCCAGATACTTATTCTTAAACTCATCCATTTGGTATGTATCAAAGATATCGATCAATTCAGACAAAACAGTCTGCCCTCTTGGAGTTTCTACCTTTAAACGGTCTAAAAGCTTGTCTACAGATCCGCCTACATTTGTATTACCACCTGAATTCAGGTATGACATCAGCAAAGGTTGCAGCAAAGAAGAACTTTCAAGCATATCATTGGATTTATCCAGGAAATTGATGATATCGTCCGGATTAACCTTTTTAGCAGGATCGGATGAATTGGACAAGAACTTGCTATAATTGCTGTTGTAATAAGAAATAAACGGGTGATTTGCTGCATCAACAGAAGATGAAGTACCCGTAAGTCTACCGATCTCTGCATTTAAAGCTTTTCCAAACTCAGTATTATCCTTATAATATTCTTTAATCTGAGTTAAAGCAGGAAGAATAAGCTCTTTCTTTTGTGAACCTTCCTGTTGTTTGCTCATCAGCTCATTGGCTTCATCCAGATAGAAAACATCTTTGATTTTATTATTCTGGATATCCAGTTTTACACTGATATTTTTATTTTCAGAAATGAAATTGACCGCATTATTACTACCTGGGAAATAAACTTTCATCATCCCCATATAATTACTGGGATATTTAAAAGTCCATGTATTATTCTTACTTTGTTCTTTGGTAACAATAATATCCTTTGAACCGTTTAATGTATATAGAATAGCATCCTGATCTTTAAAATCTGCCGATGCCTGTACTGTAACAGTAAATTGAGCCTGCAGAGAAAATGCGGCTAATACCGCAGATAATATATAAACCTTTTTCATAGAGTAAAAATAAAAAAACTCTCTGACTAATCAGAGAGTTTAATATTATTTTAATAAAATTTTATGCTTTTTGATTTTTGTACTTCTTTGTAAAGAATACAATAAATGTAATTGCTATAGCAGAAAGTACATATACATACATATCGATTGGTGAGGATGGCGCTCCTGTACCATTTCCTCCATTTCCTCCTCCTCCTGGTATCGGGGGAGCAGCATTCACCAATAATATGGCGAAGAGAAAAAAAGCGGATGCTAGTTTACTAATAGTTTTCATATTGATTATTTTAAGATTTTTGTGTTAACAGTTTCACCCTTGTCAGAGACAATTTTTACTATGTAAGAATTTTTAATAGAGTTATTAAGCTCGATTACAAAATCCCTAGATGCATCAACCGCTTTTTTAGAGATTACCAGTTTACCGCTCATATCATAAACTTCAATATCTGCTTTTTTCCACTGTGGATCAAATCTAACAATATAATTTGTAATTGACGGATCGTATACCACCAATGTTCTTGATGTTCCTGTTGCTTTCTTATCTTTAGTTGTAGCTAAAGTAGCATCGTTAGGCTGCCCGTAATATAAATTTGCTTCTTCATTGGTAACAGGAACAATATCTCCCTGTTTAGCCTGTAGTATACTTCCGTTTTCTGCTTTATAGTAGAAACCGATACCTGAAGATAACTGGTGAGCCCCTGCAGGAATTAATTCTGCATTTTCTCTTACCTCAAATTTATAATACTTAACTTTATCCTGATAGTAGTTTACTAACTTAACATTTTTACCTTTGAAAGTATCTTCGTTCGCTTCATTGATATATAACCAATAGTTTGTATTGTTATTATCATACCCTCCAGTTAATGCTTCTTCAAAAGTACCGATGATATTCTTACCGGCTGAAGCCTGTACTGTAGTTGCTGTAGAAACCTGATGACCAGTTGTAAATTCCGGAGAAACTACATAATACGTTCTTGCAATTTCATTTTGATTTGCATCAAGACCGATAACTCCAAGTTGTTTAATAGTTCCTCTGTCGTTAGCATGTCTTGCAGCTCCTACACTATAATCAGTACCCGCTGCTCTTGCTGTTTCTTTAAATCTTCTTAAAGTATTAAAGTTTAAAGTCTGAGCAGTGTTGTTTCTTAACTTCATTTTGAATGACTGCATAGGTTTGATAACCACCAAATCTACGTCTCCAACTGCCGGAGCTACACCGTCACCTGTAGGGAAGAAGGTAACCACTCTGGAATTGGTAGCATAAGTTGAACCATTCGGAAGTGTGTTAATTGTACCCGGGTTATATTCAACACCCCAGATATTTGTCACAGCATTCCCGTCAGATCCCGTAGGGCTCTCGGTATATCCTATTTTAGATAAATCGATATTAGTTAAGAATGGATTTCCGAACTGGTAGAAATTTTTTCCAAATGTTCCCGTCCATGCAGAAGTAGTAAATTCAAATGAATCGTCCAAATACGTATAGTACTTTTCATTATACGCGTTGTTATTACTTCCGTTTGGTCCGAAGTTCACATTTCCTGCATTTTGAAGCGTTGTTGCACTTGCAAACTGGGCATAAGGTACTCCGTTGATGGTGTACACATTCCCTGTTGCAGGAGCACTTGCACTCCAGTCATTGTTGGTCACTTTCAACATATAGTAACCCAAACCGTCAGTGGTAGTAGTTGCTAAGTTGGTGAAATGATTGGATACAGCTGTCGTGTTATCCCATTTAAGAATAGGATTACCATATCTTGCTGTATTAAAGGTTTTACCAAGTTCAGTAGATAATGTACTCAACGCTTTACCATAGAAAGGTAATGCTACTTGTTGAAAATAATTTGGATTAGTAGAACCACCATGATTTGTTGTTCTATACTCTTTACTTACAACACCTGTAATATTGGATTGGGATAGTCCATCAATGTACAGCTGTCCATAAGTAGAAGTTGCAAAGGAAGCTGGAGTGTTCAATCTTAAAACAATATTTCCACCATCGGTTTTAGCTCCGCCGGCAGCATCAATTGTTTTAAAAGCGTCTCCGGTTGCCCCTACAACCATAATATTCCCGTGTACATCCAAAAGGCCATTACCCCTGGTTTGTACACCACCACCGCTATATACTAGGGTGCCTTCGCTCACATACATATTAGCGTTAGTGTCTACGTGACATAAAACATTCTGCGCCTGAACAGAATAGCTAACGGCTAAAAGACCTATAGCAAATAAACTTTTTCTCATTGTATAAATTATTTGTGTGTTAATACAATCTTCACCCGCAAAGGTATATTTTTTTTCTTAAAAAAAAAAACATTTTATCTATTAATCAAAATATTATCTCCTGTTAACACAATATTTTTCTCTTCTCCAATCGAGAACATATAGTCCTCCAAAACCTTTTCAGTTGTTCCTCGAAGCCCTCTCGCTCCCAACCCTTTTTCCATGGTTTCCTCTACAATTTTTTCAATTGCGCCTTCTGTGAAAACCAAATCCGTGCCATCCATCTTAAAAAGCTCCACAAATTGATTCACAATTGAATTTTTTGGCTCATTCATAATTCTTACCAACGTCTCTTTTGTGAGTTTATCGAGATAAGTGATGATTGGAAATCTTCCTAAAAGTTCGGGAATTAATCCGAAAGATCGAAGATCGACAGCATTAATATTTGTTAATACATACTCATCTTCATCTACTTTATTGATTTTTTCAGAGCTGAAACCTATGGCCTGCTTATTCATTCTTCTTTCGATGATCTCTTTGATCCCGTCAAAAGCTCCTCCGGCAATAAATAATATATTCTGGGTATTCACCTGAATATATTTCTGGTCAGGATGCTTTCTTCCTCCCTGTGGCGGAACATTGACAATGCTTCCCTCCAGCAGCTTCAGTAATCCCTGCTGTACTCCTTCTCCTGAAACATCTCTTGTGATACTAGGGTTATCTGATTTTCTTGCAATTTTATCAATCTCATCGATAAATACAATTCCTTTTTCTGCCTTTTCCACATCATAATCTGCCACCATCAGCAGTCTTGATAAGATGCTTTCCACATCTTCCCCTACATATCCTGCTTCTGTAAGAATGGTAGCATCTACGATACAAAACGGAACATTAAGTTCTCTTGCAATGGTTTTTGCAAGAAGCGTCTTTCCTGTACCCGTCTCCCCTATCATAATAATATTGGACTTTTCAAGCTCTACTTCTCTGTTTTCATCCTTAGCATGAAGGAGTCTCTTATAATGGTTGTATACTGCTATGGAAAGCTGTTTTTTTGCCTGATCCTGTCCAATTACATACTGATCCAGAAATACTTTGATTTCTTTCGGCTTTTTAAGCTCCTCCATATTATCTGCAGGTGAATATTCTGTTTTGGAAGCACCGTCTTTTACGATAGTGTGCGCCTGCTCTATACAATTTTCACAAATAAAACCGTTCTGCCCAGAAATCAGCATCTGTACTTCATTTCTTTTTCTACCGCAGAAAGAACATTGGTTTGAATTCATAATATATATAATGTATATGTTAAAGAAAATCGTAAAAAATTTCTTTTTTACGATTTTATGTTTTTAAGAATTAATAATTGAGTTTTGAATCTCTGTATATTCTTCGTTCGTTAATTTTAATCTCTCATTTCTAAAGTTCATATCCTCCATCTTATTTAAAGGGATGAGATGGATGTGGGCATGAGGTACTTCTAATCCTACTACTGCTACTCCTACTCTTACACATGGAACTGCAGTTTTGATCTTCTTGGCTACCTCCTGGGCAAATCCCCATAGGTTTTTGTATTCTTCACTTTCAAGATCAAAAATCAAATCCACTTCTTTTTTAGGAACCACTAAAGTATGTCCCTTCACCAAAGGCATTGCGTCTAAGAATGCTATAAAATTTTCATCCTCTGCAATTTTATAAGAGGGAATTTCGCCGTTGATGATTTTTGTGAATATAGTGCTCATTTTGTATGAAGTTAGCGTTAGATATTAGAAGTTTAGAAATAGAAATTTTATATCAGACTATAGAGAAATGTCTAATACTTCAAAAGACAGTTTGTTTCCGTTTGGTAAAGTAATTTCTGCAGTTTCGCCTATTACTTTTCCTAACAGACCTTTTGCGATAGGTGTGTTTACAGAGATTTTTCCTGTTTTAAGATCGCTTTCATTATCAGGCACTAATTTAAATACCTGCTCTTGTTTTGTAGCGTTGTTCTTAAGCTTCACTGTTGTTAAAATGGAAACTTTTGATGTATCTAGTTGACTTTCGTCTATAATTTTAGAAGTTGCAACAGCATCTTTCAGCTTTGAAATTCTCATTTCAAGCATTCCTTGCGCCTCTTTAGCCGCATCATATTCAGCATTTTCAGACAAATCTCCTTTATCTCTTGCTTCTGCGATCTGCTGAGTTATTTTTGGTCTTTCCACAGTTTCCAACTGTTCCAGCTCAGCTTTCATTTTCCCTAGTCCCTCCTTGGTTACATAGCTTGCCATAATTTTCGAAATTTAGTTTTAGTATAAAAAAATAATCCGACATTTGCCGGACAATGTTTTACGTGTTATAATCGTTTAACTTTTACAAATATATAAAAATTTAAATTGAAATGAAAAAAACTTTCTCAATAATATCTATTTTCACCTTGTTGATTTTCAGTATTTTATCTATAAACTCATGCGGAAGCAGAGAAGATACGGTAAGCTGCTTTCCCAATAATCCAATCAATGTCAGTTTGAATTTGAACCTGCCGGCTTATAATAATTTGAACTATGAGAACGGCTGGATTTATGTAAATGAACAACAATCCGGAACCAGAGGACTCATCGTTGTTCGTGTGGGAAATTCCTTCAAAGCATATGATAGAAATGCCCCTCATATATGCCCGGATAATAACACCACTCTTGAGGTAAAAGATAATATTGCTATTGTATGTCCTAAAGATAATACCAGGTGGATCTTAAGAACCGGACAGCCTGAATCGGGTTCTAAAACCTCGCTCCCTCCCAAAACGTATCCTTTTAATTATGATACCGCCACTAAAGTTTTAAATATTTACTACTAAATAAAAAACCGCAATCTCTTGTTGCGGTTTTTTATTTAATCCGGATATTTCACGGCTTTATCCAATTCTACCGGATTATTAAAAGACCTCATCTTTTCTCTTTCTCTTTTCTCGGCAGGTTTTAATTCTTCTTTGCTTAAGATCGTTCCGTCATCGAGTAACAGCTTTTTCCCTTCCGGAATGCTTAGTTTTCCGTTAAAAACATATTTAAAAGGATCCTGATACAATTCTAATTTTAAATGACCCAGTTTTTTGTAATTTGTTTTTATAGCGTTACTCTTACGTCCTTTCAATGTATGGCTTTGGTAATTATCCGCAATTTTTTCACTTTTAATCAGTTGAAAAAAATAATTTTTACGGGTATCATATATTTCTATAATCAGCCCCGGTAAACCATTGAATTTATAAGGCCCATAGGACAATGGAATTTCCGGAGTAAACCAGGCAATCCATTTTCTTCCGCCAAAGTTGGTTTCTGCCTGTTGTACCTTTAATTCATTGATCTGTTTTGTATGATCGGTAATTTTCCAGTCAAGGGTAACAGCCTCTTCTATTTTATAAAAATTGACGTCTCCTATGTATTCATAATTTTCATACAGAGTATTATTTAGTTTTTTAGTAAAAAATGGAGTCAGCTTAAATCCTTTAAAACCATCTTTTCCGGTACTTGCGAATACTGAATCATTAATATAATCAATCCGGTTATAATAAGCAAGATCTTCTTTGGTAATATCTAAAATATAATTCTCTCGGGTCATTTCCTGAGAGGTGGAGTCTTTTTTGTAGTCAACCGCATAAATAAACCGATCATTCTGGGCATACAACCAACATTGAGTACCTAATAACAGTAATGCAATAATCTTTTTCATAAATAATTCAAATGTTTAAAAAAATTCACCTTTGTCAATAGTTTTTTTATCTCATAAGGCCACCTGTCATCTGGTGCTTGTTTTATTGAGTCCCCTCTTGCTTCCCACAGGAATATGTTCCTTAAATTGATAATGAAAGGCAATGATATGAATAAAATCCAGTATTTTTACAGATCATATTAAAAAAAGAACAGAGAAGATTTTGACATACTGAAGTTAAATCTGTAATTTAGGATTTTACAAAAAAAGTGATTAAGATCGGGAATATTTCATTCTTATCTTTTTTAGCAAAACACAATTATAATTAAAAATGAAGATCGTTATACAAAGAGTTTCTGAGGCCCGTGTAAAAGTAGATGGAAAAACCGTTGGAGAAATAGGAAAAGGATTAATGCTTTTGGTGGGTATTGATGAAAATGATGAAAAAAAAGATGCCGACTGGCTTGTACAAAAAATCCTAAATCTCAGGATCTTTGGTGATGAAGAAGACAAACTTAATCTTTCTGTAAAAGATATTTCAGGAGAAATCCTCTGCATCAGCCAGTTTACACTGATCGCAGATTATAAAAAAGGAAACCGCCCTTCTTTTATCAAAGCAGCCAAACCGGATAAGGCCATTCCTCTATTTGATTATTTTAAAGAAGAAATAGCAAAATCAGAATTAAAAACGGAAAGCGGAATCTTTGGTGCTGATATGAAAGTTTCACTGATCAACGATGGTCCCGTTACCATTGTTATGGATTCAATCACAAAAAACTAATGCCCTGGATGAAAAGTAAACACCTACCTATTATTTACCTGGCCATTACTGTTTTATTTGTCATTGAAATCATTTTAAGCTGGAAGCAATATAGTTTCGCTGGTTATTACACTGATAAATTGATTAATTGGGCCTGGCTTGCGATGACTGTATTTATGATCATAAGATTCTGGAAGAGAAAAACAGCAAAAGCTTATTTTACACTGCTCGTTTCTGTCATTATATTAAGCATACTTCCTATGATGATTCCTTTCTTTGGGATCGTCTATTATTTTTCAACTATCGATGATTATCAACAGATTGAGCTTAATGACAGCTACAGAATTGAGAGAACAAGGCCTGGAGCTTTAAACAAGCCCCAAATTTATATTTACAAAAAAGAAGGTATCCTTGAAAAAAAAATCTACAAAACCCCATATTTAGAAGTTGTAGAACATGTTATTCAAAACCCTCTCAAACGTGAACCCGGCCAAAAAGACCCTCAGATTCAACAGGCAAAATTAATCAGCAGCAATAAAGACAGTATTGGAATTGAGTATCAGATTATGGGTAAAAAGCACCTATTTTATCATAAAAATCAAGAAGACGATGAGTTTTATAATTGATCACATTATATCGGGAATCTGAGTATTTTGCTTTGATTTATCAATCTAAAAAACACCTTTCGACCTAGCCGAAAGGTGTTTTTTTATTATATAATTTTTATAAACCCTGTTATATACTCTAGTATAGCCTGAAGGCCTAATTCATCTATTTAAAATAAAATTTCCTTTTAAATAAATTCACAATATTGTGATTTTGTTTTGATTTTATTATTATTTTTACCATAAATAAACTTAATTCACAACCATTTAACAAATATTTTATGAAAACAAAAATTAGTCTTTTAGCATTACTGCTCTCCTGTTCTCTTTCTTTCGGTCAGCATTCTTCAGATCGGGATACTCATCTTAATTCAAATATTTATGTATGCTTTTCAAAAGGTATAACCTCAGAGAAAGTGGCATTTGATAAGAATCCGGATTTGGAAAAATTCATCACTGAAAATAAAATTTCCTTTACGTATGATCTTGGTTTCAGCGATACGAAATTGGATGAAATGGCAAAAAACAGCAGAATGAATGGTTTTTCCGGGGAGTCTGTGGAAAAACTGAAAAGGATTTTTAAAGCCGATGTTCCGGTTCAAAATGGAGATACAGCTAAAAAGCTCATTCAGATTCTTGAAAGGTTCCCTGAAATAGAATATGTATCGGTAATGAGTAGTGAGCCTATTGAGCCTCCATTGGTTAATACATTTGTAACCACTCCCAATTTAGAAAGCTTGCAGACTTATCTGACCGATAATCCGGGAATCAACGCCACCTATGCATGGTCCAGAGGAATTACAGGGCAAAATATCAGAATTCGTGATGTTGAATATGGTTTTTATAAAACACATGAAATGCTGGCTAATCAAAATGCTATACAACTGGAGCCCGGATACAGTCCCAACTCCGGTTTATCAAATAATAACTACCGTGATCACGGAACGGCTGTGGTAAGTATTTTAGGATCTGTAAAAGATAATATCGGACTTTCCGGAGCGGCCTACAGCGCCTCTGAAATAAAGGGATATATGGAATGGACTACTGTAGGCTACAACAGAGCTTCGGCAGTAAGCAGATCGATCAATGCGTCTCAGGCCGGTGATATTATTTTATATGAAATGCAGACAGGAGGAAAAGATAATCAATATTGTCCTGCAGAATATGATAGCGTTATCTGGGATCTGACAAAAGCAGCAACTGATTCCGGAATTATCATTATTGCAGCAGCAGGAAATGGAAATCAAAACCTTGATGATCCCTTCTATGCAGCTTATAATGCAAGAGGAAACAGTGGGGCCATTATTGTAGGTGCAGGCTCTCCTAATACTACCCACTCGAAACTAAGTTTCAGTACCTACGGAAACAGAGTGGATGTACAGGGTTGGGGAAGCAATGTGCTGGCAGCAGGATACGGCTCATATCAAAAATATGACAACGACAATAACAGGACTTATACTTATTTTAATGGGACAAGTTCCGCAACTCCTGTAGTGGCTTCAGCAGCAACACTGATCCAGTCTTATTACTACCAGAATACGGGCCAGTACCTAAGCCCTTCAGCTATGAAAAACCTTTTAATAAGCACAGGAATTCCTCAGGGAGGGACAGTTGTCAACCAAAAAATAGGTCCTTTACCTAATGTAAAAAATGCTATACTGCAATTGGAAAGTACCCTGCGGGGCACAATTAAAAGCCAGCTTCCTTTAGAAATTAAAATTTATCCAAATCCAACAACAAGCTATATAGCAGTTCAAAGCAAAGAAAATAAAAAGCTTGATTTTGAAATTATCAATATGAATGGACGAACTGTGAACAAAGGGTCCATTGTTCCTGATGAAAAAATCAATGTTTCACAACTTCCACAAGGTCAGTATATCATCAATTTCAATGATGGCCAACGGAGAGCAGTAGAAAAATTTTCAAAATTATAATGTAAACAAAAACGTCTTTCAAGAATTTTGAAAGACGTTTTTTACTCTGTTATTATACTCTTATTTTGCAGGAACGCTACTGAAATTTAGAGCTACTTTGATGTTCATGTCTGAAGTGGTTTGATTTTTCAGCTCATAAACAGTTCTTACGGTAAGTCCCGAACTTTTTACTATTTCGTCAAGAAACCCCGTATCATTCAGATCTAAATTTAAGCTGGATGAGTTTGTGGATATATTGGAACGAGAAGCAATAAGCCTTTCATTGGTTCCTGTAGAAGAAACATATATCTTCACGGATTTGAATGCACTTAAATTACCTCCGGCAGGAGATATTATAGATACTTTAGCGTCAGAAATCCTTACATCTTTAATCTTGGCATTATTATTTCCTCCAAACCAGGTTTGAACATTGGTAGCTGTCGCTGTAGAAGAAACTTCTTTATCTGCAGGCACTCCTGTAGAAACTAAAACATTCGTTGTGTATGGGAAGGTATTCTGAACCAGCGATTGTACGGTTCCGCAGCTTACAAGTACAGCCGAAGCAGCCATTGCGGTTAGAACTATATTTTTCATAATATTAAATTTAAATTTTAAAGTTTAGTTTGCAGAAACTGTACCAAATTCGTTTACCTTAGTCAATACTTACTGTAAAATTTCCTTTCGTATTTCCAGAAGCCATATTACTTTTTCCAATGATCAGCCAAACTTCACCTTTCCCGGAAACTTCATGAGTAATTTCTCTTCCGAAAGGTCCGTCATAATCTCCGTTTGGAAGCTTAATCTGGTTAAAGCGGATATTAAAATCTTTTTGCTTGGTTGTAATTGCAGCTTTGATAGAAGGCTTCTCATAATTAGTAATTTTTAAGACCAGTTCCTGACCCTCTTTTGTAAACTCTTCTCCCAATGTAAAAGGAAGCTGGGAAGCATCTGCTGTTCTAATGATCTGTCCGTCTTTCTCATCTCTCATGACACCTTTACGTAGAACTTCTTTTGTAGCAGGAGCATTGTTAATGATTGAATCTTTTTTTCTCAATGCTGCAGAATCCGGTTTCATCACAGAATCCGGCATCTCTGTTACCACCGCAGAATCTTTATCGGATACTGCCGGTACGTTAGCTTCTTTTTTACAGGAAATAATAATCAATGGTATTAACAATAAGCTTTTTTTCATAATAATTAATTTTACGAATGTATAAAATCAACATTCTGTTTGATATTGTCCATTATAAATGCTAAAATTGTTCCAACTCTTATAAATTGTTCACATTTCCCGGTTGTATAATTCTTTCATTATTATTTCTCACCAGTTTAAAGGTGAAGTACATAAAATTAAGCAGAACACCCATTAAAATGGTAACACCCCAGGTTTTTGTATACTCCAGCGGGTAAATAAATCTTACCACAATATCATTGAATAATCCAAAAGGATTATGGAGAACATCCCAACTGTTCCATCTGAGAAATCGTCCCAGGTAAACCCCAAAACTGCTCATAAAAAGAAAGCTGATAACAATAGCATTGAGCATAGTTCCCTGACAGTACTCTGAAAGTCGTTTTTCAATATCGCTAAGGCTTATAAAACCACAAACCAACCCGGTCCAGGCATATGACAGAATAACAATAAGATCATACCAGATAGGAACTGCATTTCTCGCTTTTAAATGAAAAAGATCGGTCAGAATATATGGAGAATTGGGGAAAAATAAGATCCATACCACTATAATCACGGATAAAGAAGCTTTACTTCTAACCGTAAAGGCGACAAGAAAGGTACTTAGTGCTAAAGGAATCCATGCCAGGAATAAGTTCCAGTTCAGGAAAAAAAACACTTTAGTTTCGGTGATGTAATATCTGAAAACAGACAGACTAACACAAAACAAAGTCATGAATATAAGCAATATATTCATTTTAAATCGTGGAGAATCAATCAATTGTTTCATACAGGATTATTCTATAGTTTGATAATACATGATCTTTGAAAGAAAAGTTTTTGACCTTTCATTTTTCGTTTTTTCCTCCAGCTTTTTTTTAAGCTGGCTATCATTCTTTTCTTTTGCATATTTCCATAATCCTTTCTCACTGAAATTGACAGACCCCAAGTGGTAATTAACGGCAAAATCTTTGCGCTTCATATTCTGAGAAGTGATAAAACCTCCCCAATTGATATAACTGCACACCAGAATGGTTCCGTACATATACCAAACCATGGTATTGAACAGGAAAGCATTTCTTTTTTTCTTCTGGATTTTAATAAAGGTCAAAGCCAGCCCAATTAGTGACAAAAGCAGAAAGGCAAAGACCCCCAATCTTTTATAGGTAAAGGCATAATTCACAATATATTCATAGTTTTTTACCGCAGCAGACAGTACCAGAACAGCATTGAGGAAGATCCATATTTTGGCCAAAATCTTCAACAGACCGGCTTTTGGATCAAAATTAAAACCACCCTTAAAGTAAAACATAATCACCAAAATAGCCATAACAATGGACATGATCACCGCATTCACCCTTTCATGGGTTTCTTCTGAAAGCTGTACGGGTGTTTTGGTAACTTCATAAAATTGCTCGTAATTGTAAGTAATGATAAAAAAGACCAGTAAGATATTAAGCAAAAGGAAAGACATCACGCCACTTATCCTTTCGGAATTAAGATCCAGGAAAGAATAGGTAGATGTTGGAACCTGAGAGTCTTTCTGAAATTCATCATTCAGGATATGATGGTTTTTATAGATCAGTCTTTCCACGGCATAGTTCCAGTAATTAAAGGCTATAAAAAAACCTAAAGCTGAAAGACAGAATATTTGCCAAAGGTTAATATCCAATTCATAGTCTGTAAAAAGAGCAGCAAAATGATCACTTCCAGCAGAGTAAATTCCAAAAAATACAGAAAGTAATATAAGAGGAATCAGAACAAAAGACAATATCTTCTGCCATAAACCGGAAATATTTCTTTGAGGCAGCCAGGCGTCAAAACTGAAAAACCGGCAGAATGAGGTACAGCTGTTCACAATAAAAACAGGAATGAGAAAAAGGATTTTCATGGTTCTGTTTTTTGACTTATATGATAACAGAAGCAGTGAACTTACAACTGCCAGGAAAGACGGAAAATCTCCATACCATGCAAAAGCTATGCTTGAAAGAATACTTGTTCCGAACAGAAGATACAAAGTTCTGGTTTTATTTTTTTCTGCAGTTTTAAACAAAGTTAAGACGGCATATACTGCTCCCAGAATTCCGAGGTTCAGCCCCATATCCTGATCGTAAAATACAAAGACAAATAAGGCAGTTGTAAGAAATATATAATGATGTGTTTTCATGATAATAAATATATAAGGGTTAAAAGGGGCATCAATAATTACAAGGATTCGCAGACTATAAAAAAATATCCTATCGCAACTGGGATATTGACCAATAATAACAGTACAGCGTTTCCGGAATTTTTATTTTCAGATACATTATTGGCATATTCTATCAATTCATACAGAAGAATAAGCAGGTTGATGATTGCTGCACCGATCACATAATAAAAGCCTGTTATGAGCAGAAAATCTAATCTGGTGAGCAGAAAAGATAGGAGTAAAAAGGTGCCACAAAGGAAGGATATAAGGAATGTTCGTCTTCCCAGCTGACTGAATACTCTGTTTTTCATAAGAATAATTTTTAGTGAAGAACAACATGATCTTTCTGGTGAATAAAATCTTTCAGATGGTCAAAATTTTGCCATAGGAGGCCTTCAAAGTCCCATTCATGAAAGGCTCTCATATCCTGTCCCTTCTTATAGGCTTTGATATAAATTTTCACATATTCCGGCAAAATAAATGTTCCCAATACGATTGCTGCCAAAAGATGGGCATTGAGTTTACCATTTCCCAGCAAAAGATACTGCATGGCGATTTCATCCTCGAAATTGGTTCCGCAGCCTGTGATCAGATGATGAACATCGTGATTCTCCATTTTAGGGATCATAGAAAACCCATATTTTTTATAAAATTCTCCAAGTTTTCTCCCCAAAGAATCTTCTTGAAATTCCAGCAGTTGTTTTTCCGTAAACTGCCACTGTCTTTTTTTCTTTTTAAAATATTTCCTGTACAGCTTTTGGGTTTTATCATATACAAAAAGCAGAAATTGGACACGTATTTTTTTCATAATATATTGTTTGTTTATTTATTTTAAATGGGTAATTCCTATCATGGTATAGATAATGGCAAACGGGATATTGATCAGAAGGATTCCGGCAGATTGGAAGCACGTTTTACGTTTAGCTTTCCTGATACCTCCATAGATCAATAATCCCAATACGATAATGAGGTTAATAAGGGTTCCATAAACCAGCAACAAGAATCCTGAATCAGCAAACCAGAAATTCTTCGTAATCACATATCCGAACAGACAGATATTCCCTACCAGAAAAGACATTCCGAATACCATTTTTCCAAGGTTTAAAATGTTTTGATCTTCCATTATTATATTTTGAATTAAAATTAAATACAAAGAACTTTGAATTACAAAGTAAAATTTCAAAAAAATATAGGATCAACGTCCCAATAATTTTTCCAGTGCGTCCAGATGTTCGGTAAAAGCCTGTCTTCCATTCTGTGTAACACGGTAAGATGTTTTCGGTTTTTTTCCTACAAATTCTTTTTTCACTTCAATGTAACTGCTTTTTTCCAAAGCACTACTATGACTGGCCAGATTACCGTCTGTAATCTCCAGTAAACCTTTCATTTCAGAAAAATCAACCCAGTCATTAACCATAAGAACAGACATAATGCCCAATCTTACACGACTTTCAAATTCTTTATTGAGTTGATTTATTTTTATCATAATACGGTAATAGGTTGCAGATGGCAGAACTCACATCCGACGAGCTGCAAATTTAGTTTTTATTTATATTTTTTGTGCATAATAAGACCATAAACAATATGTAGAATACCAAAGCCCACAGACCAGAAGACTAATCCCCAGCCTAGAAAAAATAATGAAAACAAACCTAAAATGATTTCACAGTATCCCAGGTATTTCACATCTGTCAAAGTATATCTTTCTGCACTTACCAACGCCAAACCATAAAAGATAAGCGTAGTAGGAGCAATCCAAACAAAAAGATGGTGAAAAAGCAGTGCTAAACAGAAAACTCCGCCAGCCAATAATGGTACTGCAAAAGTAATTAAAAGCCTTTTGGTCGTAGCATCCCAGATCTTCAACCCTTTCTTTTTGCTTTTATGAGCTGTAAAAATATAGCCACTAAAAACCGCTACCAATAAAATAACTGTTCCAATAAAGGTCAGTTCTTTCACCAGTGCCGGAGCAAAAAAGTTTCTCTCTCCTTCAAAGTAATCAATCCCTTCTCTTTTAAAAACAAAGTAAACATACGCTGCACCAATAAGAGCAGCAAGCCCAGCTACAACACCAGAAAGCCCGCTTAGTGAAATGAATCTGGAAGACCGCTCCATCATGGAACGGATATGAGATAAGTCTTCGTGATAGTTTTTTGTCTCCATAAAAAGAACTTTGAATTACAAAGTTATAATTTATTTTGAATGTGCAAAATAATTTTTAAAAATTAATACCTTTTTCTAATCAGGTCATTTAATACCTTATCTTTAAAAAAGCTGAGATAAACTTAATAATATTGAATCCTTATGGAAAAAGTAGTAGTTGATTATTCACAGATTCATTTACAGGAGAACATTCCATTACATGAGGAAGAGATCAGCAATATAGCAAGTCAAAAAAAAGATTTTTTCAAAAATGTCCCAGCTTCCCTATTAGTAGCTCTCATTATGCTGGTGCTTATTGCCTGCTACTTTCTACAGAATGATTTTAAGAATTTCAAGTACTACCATTATATCTTATTTATCGGCGTTGTAGTAGCATTATACGCTTTCTTTTATGCTCTCATCTGGCTGATCTATCAGTATTTTCTTCGAAACTGGAAAAAAGATATTGAAAATGGGAAAAATCAGCTGACCAGTATTGTTACATCCCGCCATAAAACTGAAAATGATGAATACATTATGACTTTTGCCGGGCGTAACAAGCATGAGAAAATAAGACTCCCGGCCGAAAGAGAAGATTACCACCGGTATGAGGCTGGGACAAAAGTAGTGGTAACCTATTTAAAATACAGTAAAGTGATTCTTTCGATTCACAAGCTGGATACATAAGATCCGGGGAACAATTCACGAGTACAAAAAAGCCACTGAATTAATCAATGGCTTTTTGTTTTGTTTTGTCCCGTCCTGAAATAAGTTGACAATTACTCAACTTATATTATGAAAGATCAAGAATTAAAAAAGGAAAAGCGTACTCAAAGAGATTACAGTATTGGCTTTAAATTACGAATCGTTTCT
>Ga0105243_10000741_pt1 | contig 31251 bp, 26 predicted proteins | sample KBSM34metaG_FD_81525 | JGI IMG/M metagenome (GOLD analysis project Ga0105243, IMG submission 81525) | Miscanthus rhizosphere microbial communities from Kellogg Biological Station, Michigan, USA - KBS M3-4 metaG | ecosystem: Host-associated > Plants > Roots > Rhizosphere > Soil | place... | reverse complement strand
TAGCCGTCGAACCGCCAGAAATCGACAACCACCGCACCGTGCCGGTCCGCGACCTCGCGGACCAGTTCGTTGTAGATCGCGATGCGCCCGCGGATCTTGCCGAACACGGCCGACCACCCCGCGTCGTATGCCGTCCACAACGCCACCGTCGCCCCGCTCGCGGTGAGCTTGCCGATCGCCTCGTCGTAGCGGTCCACCATCGCGTCGATGTCCACCGACGGACGCATCAGGTCGTTCCCGCCGCCGTAGATCGTGACCAGATCCGGCCCAAGGGCGAGCGCCTGATCGACCTGGTCGTCGATGATCTGCCCCAGCAGCTTTCCGCGGACCGCGAGGTTGGCGTACCGGAAGTCCTCGCTCTTGCCCGCGAGCTGCTCGGCGACGCGATCCGCCCAGCCCCGCAGCCCGTTCGGCCGCGCCGGGTCGTGATCGCCGAGCCCCTCCGTGAACGAATCCCCGAGGGCGACGTAACGATTGAAGACAGGTTCCGGCGAATTCATCGCATAGATTTTGCCAGAATGGGCCAGGTCACACCTGCACGGGTTACACGTCGGTGGAGAACCGGACCCCGCCGTCGGGCAGGGCAACGCCCGGCCAGACCCGCGCACCGCGGAGCAGTTCGCAGCGGGCGCCGACGTCAGCGCCGTCGCCGATCACCGCATCGCGCACCAGCGCCCGGGGCCCGATCCGCGCGCCGAATCCGACGATCGACCGTTCCACCGTCGCGCCCGCTTCGATGACCGCGCCGTCGAAGACGACCGCACCGTCGAGCCGTGCGCCCGCGCCGATCTCGGCGCCGCGTCCGACCACCGTGCCGCCGATCAGCACCGCGCCGGGCGCGATGCCCGCGCCCGGGTGCACCAGCGACTCTCCCCGCGGGCCCTCGAGCGCGGGTGAGGGCGCGATGCCGCGCACCAGATCAGCGGACCCGCGGACGAAGTCCTCCGGCGTGCCCATGTCGCGCCAGTAGGCCGCGTCGACATGCCCGAAGACGCGTCGCCCCTCGGCCAACAGCCCGGGGAACACCTCACGCTCCACCGAGACCGGACGCCCGGCCGGGATCTTCTCGATGATCTCGCGCCTGAAGACGTAGCAACCGGCGTTGATCTGGTCGGTCGGCGGATCCTGGGTCTTCTCGAGGAAGTCCGTGACGCGGCCGTCGCCGTCGGTCGGCACGCATCCGAAGGCCCGCGGATCCCCCACCCGGACCAGGTGCATCGTCACGTCCGCCTCGGTGGTGCGGTGCGTATCCAGCACGGCCCGAAGGTCGGTGCCGCCGAGCACGTCGCCGTTGAAGACGATCACGTTGTCGGCCCTGAGCTTGGGCAGCACGTTCCTGATGCCGCCTCCGGTGCCGAGCGGCTCGGTCTCGGTGACATAGTCGATCTCCAGACCCATCGACGACCCGTCGCCGAAGTAGTCCTCGAAGACCTCGGCCTTGAACGAGGTGCCGAGCACTACGTGTTTGATCCCGGCCGCGCCGATGCGCGCCAGCAGGTGCTGCAGGAAGGGCAGGCCCGCCGTCGGCAGCATGGGCTTCGGCGCGGAGAGCGTCAGCGGCCGCAGCCTGGTGCCCTTACCGCCGACGAGAACCACCGCGTCCACGTTCGGTTCGCTCGTCACTTGGTCATTCACCATCGTCTGCAGTCCCCTCGTTCTTCGCCCTGTTCCGTACCGCGGCCGCGACGGCCACCTTCGACCGCACCGCGAGACCGCCGCGTAGCGCCCACCGAAGCGGCGCCTGCCACCAATGCGGATGCCGATCGGCCTGGAAGCGGTAGGCGCTCTGGTGATGTGCCGGCAGCATCAACTCGGGATGGCGCCCTGCCGCATGTCCCTTGGCGTGGGTCACCTCGGCCGAGGGCACGAACACGTTGTGCCAGCCCGCGCGGCCGAGTCGATCGCCGAAGTCGACGTCCTCCATGTACATGAAGTACCGGGAGTCGAACCCGTTGATCGAGTCGAATGCGGCGCGACGCACCAGCAGGCAGGACCCGGAGAGCCACCCCACAGGGCGCTCGGACACCTGCTCGTTCTCCTGGCGGTACCGCTGGGTCCACGGATTGGACGGCCAGACGGTGCCGAGGAGGGCGTGGCCTGCGCCCGAGACGAGCCCGGGAACCTGGCGCGCCGACGGGTAGACGCTGCCGTCGGGTTCCAGCACCATCGGACCGAGTGCGCCCGCGCGGGGCCAGCGCTGAGCCGCGTCGAGCAGCACGTCGAGGGAGCCGGCGCCCCAGCGGAGATCGGGATTCGCGATCACCACGAACTCCACATCGGGGTCCAGCTCGGCCACCGCGCGGTTGATGGCACCGCCGTAGCCGATGTTCCCGCCCGTGCGCAGCAGGCGCACGTTGGAATTCTGTTCGAGGGCCGCCTCGGGAGCACCGTCTGTCGACCCGTTGTCGGCCATGACGACCTGGGTCTCCAACGTCGTGGCTTCCTCGAGGGTGTCGAGGAAACTCTGAAGGTGCTTGCCCGGCGAATAGGTCACCGTCACCACGGCCAGCTGCGAACTCACGCCGGCAACCCTAGTCGCTGGCCGGCGGCAACTGCGCCAGGGCCGCCGTCAGCGCCTCCTGCCACGGCCGCAACGGGGTCAGGCCGGCGTCCACCCAGGATGCCTCCGACAGCACCGAGTACGCCGGCCGCGGCGCTGGCCGCACGAACTGGGCACTGGTGCAGGGGCGGACCCTCTCCCGATCCGCACCGACACCGGCGAACACCGCCCTGGCGAGGTCGAACCAGCTCGCCTGGCCGGCGTTCGTCGCGTGCAGCACCCCGCCCGGCACCTCAGGCGAACCGGCCAGCTGCAGCAGGCCGTCGGCCAGGTCACCCGCATAGGTCGGCGACCCGATCTGGTCGTCGACCACGTCGACCGTGTCGCGCTCGCGTTCCAGGCGCAGCATCGTGGCCACGAAGTCCGCGCCCACACCGGTGTAGACCCACGCGGTCCGCACCACGAGGGCGTTCGGGTCGGCGGCGAGCACCGCGCGCTCGCCGTCGAGCTTCGTACGCCCGTAGGCGGTCCGCGGCCCGGTCTCCGAGTCGGTCTCATATGGGCTGGCCGCGTCGCCCGCGAACACGTAGTCCGTCGACACATGGATCAGTCGGGCGCCGACACGCGCGGTCGCCGACGCCAGATTCCGTGGGCCGAGCACATTCACCCGCTCGGCGGCCTGCTCGTCGGATTCGGCCGCATCGACGGCGGTGTATGCAGCGCAGTTGATGACGACGGTGCCGGGCTCGACGAGCCTGTCGACCGCCTCACCATCGGTGATGTCCAGGTCTCTTGACCCGAATCCGACGATGTCGAGACCGGCCGCGGAACCGCGACGCAGCAACTGCGTGCCGAGCTGGCCACCGGCCCCGGTCACAAGGATCTTTCTCACACAGGAAAGTCTGGCACGCCGGTCCGCGGACACCGGAACCACGCGTCCCCACCAGTAGCCTGGACCCCGGTCGGGGTGAACCACATGCAGAGTTAGGGGGCATCAGGTGCCGGACAACGAGGGAGCTCCGACGGCGAGGCGTACCGCCTTCGGTCGGGGCCAGATAGCCGTCGCGGCCGCGTCGGTCCTCGTCCTCCTCATCACCGGATTCGCGTGGCGCAGCGTCGATGCCCTCACGTCGAACCTCGCAACCGCGCGACTCGAGCTGGGCGACGGCGGCAAGGACGGCGCGGTCGACATCCTCATGGTCGGCACCGACAGTCGCACCGACGCGCACGGCAATCCGCTCTCCGCCGACGAACTGGCCTCGCTCAGGGCAGGCGAGGCGGAGGCAGACAACACCGACACCATCGTGCTCATCCGGGTCCCCACCGACGGCGGCTCTGCGACGGCCGTCTCGATCCCACGCGATTCGTATGTCGAGGTCCCCGGCATCGGCCATTCGAAGATCAACGCCGCCTTCGGGGCCACCCGGGCCACCGAGCAGCAGCGGTTGCTCGACGAGGGCGAGTCCGAGGACGAGGCCGACAAGGCATCGACCCAAGCCGGCCGTGAGGCCCTGATCAAGTCGGTAGCGAACCTCACCGGCATCACCGTCGACCACTACGCGGAGGTCGGGCTGCTGGGATTCGTCCTGCTCACCGACGCCGTCGGCGGTGTCGATGTGTGCCTGAACAACCCGGTCGACGAGTGGATGTCCGGTGCGAAGTTCCCAGCGGGCGAACAGACCCTCAGCGGGTCCAACGCATTGTCCTTCGTCCGGCAGCGACACGACCTCCCGCGCGGCGACCTCGACCGGATCGTCCGCCAGCAGGTGTTCATGGCGTCGCTGGTGCACGAGGTCATCAGCGCCAAGACGCTGAGCAATCCCGGCAAGCTCGCGCAGCTGAGCTCCGCGGTGCAGCGTTCGGTCGTGCTCGACGACGACTGGGACATCATCGATTTCGCGAAGCAACTGCAGGGCCTCGCGGGCGGCGAGGTCAAGTTCCAGACCATCCCGGTCGTCGACCTCAACGCGATGACCGACTACGGCGAGTCGATCGTGCAGGTGGACCCGAAGGCCGTCCGCACGTTCGTTGCCGGCCTGGTGGGCGAGCACGACAGCGGCAGCGAGGCCACCGGCACCGGCGAGACGCCGTCCATCGACACCTCGAAGGTCACCGTCGACGTGTCCAACGACAGCGGGATCGGCGGGCTCGCGTCCCGGGTGTCCGAGGCACTGACCGAGCAGGGCTACGTGCAGGGTGAGGTCGGGAACAACACCGGCACCACGGTGAGCACGAGCCGCGTCCTCGCGGCCGACCCCGATTCCGACGCGGCGAAGGCCGTCGCGGCCGCGCTCGGCGGCCTGACGATCGTCGGCGACAGCTCGCTGTCCGCGGGCACGGTGAAGGTCCTGATCGCGGCCGATTACACCGGCCCCGGTTCCGGCTCCGACTCCACCTCGGAGCCGACCTCGGATATCGTCGACATGGGCACCAGCCCCACCCCCGCGCCCCCTGGCCCGGCGATCGACGCCGGGAACAAGGGCCCGCGGTGCGTCAACTAGCGAGAACGGCGGCGGAAGTGCCCGACCCGAACACATCCGTGACCAACCTGAGCGCGGCATTTCTCGATCCGATCCTGCAGCAGGATCCGGCCGGCCCGCGCATCACCTACTACGACGACGTCAGCGGCGAGCGGATCGAACTGTCCGCGCTCACCCTCGCCAACTGGGCCGCCAAGACCGCCAACCTGATTCGCGACGAGTTCGGCCTGCTGCCGGGCGCCCGGATCTGTGTGCTGCTCCCCGCGCACTGGCAGAGCGCCGCCGTGCTGCTCGGCTGCTGGTGGGCCGGCGCCGAGGTGCTGCTGGCGCCCGCGGACGACGCGGAGCTCGCGCTGGTCGCGGCAGACCGGCTGGCCGAGGTCGAGGACGTGCCCGAGGTCGCGGTGCTCTCGCTCGACGCGTTCGGTCGCCCCGCCGAGGGGCTCCCGATCGGCGTCACCGACTACGCCACCTCGGTTCGCGTGCACGGCGACCAGTTCCGGCCGGACGCCGGAGCGTCGTCGGCTCTCGACGGCATGTCGATCGCCGAGGTGCTCACCGCGGCAACGGACTCCGCCGCGGCCCAGTCCATCGGCCGCGCGGATCGCGTGCTCTCGAGCTCAGAGTGGGGCACCACGACCGAACTGATCGACGGCCTGCTCGCGGTGCTGGCGGCCGGCGCCTCGCTGGTGCAGGTCGCGCGCCCCTCCGACGACGCGATGGCCAGGCGGATGGGCACCGAGAAGATCACGATCCGACGCTGACCCGATCGCCTGCGTGATCGACGGTCCAGATCCGGCTGCGCAGATCCCCTCCCCGAATCACCTGGATTCGCCAGGGATCAAGGCGCAGGACGTGTAGTTCGGGATCGTCGGGCGACCGCCAGAAGTTGCCCAGGTCGTATCCCGCCCCACGCGGGCTGGTCCGGCGATAGAGGTCCCACACCCGGCGCCTGGTGTCGCCGTCGTCGACCCATTCCGCGACCGTGTCGACCGCCACCGAATTGTTGCCGGGCGCCCAGTACGAGAAGTTCGTGTGCGGGTTCCCGCGCGGGTGCGCGGCTTTGACCGGGGTCCGGTAGGTGGCCAGCCAACCGACGTCACCTTCATGCCACTCTCCCGACGTATCCGCCGTCGACCAGTCCGGCCTCGATCTCGAATCGGTTGCGGTGCATCGGATGCCGAACCTCTTCGATGAGGTAGCGGACAACGAATCCGAGACCGTACCGGGCCCACTGCTCGGCATGGACCGCCTCGTGACGCAGGGTCGCGGCGCCGGTGTTTCGCCCGGTCAGGTAGGCCCCACCGATCGTGGTTCCTCCCCGCGCGAAGCCGAACCGCATCCCGGCACAGACGAAAAGGGCGAACTCCTCGTCGAAGGCGATCCTGGCACGCAGCGCCGCCGCGTACGCCAGCGCCGCCACTGTCGCCACCATCGACCCCGCGCTGCCCCGCGAGGCCCGGGCCAGTCGGAGTCGACCGGCCCGGGCCTCGCGTCGCAGCGAACTCGGTCCCGCAGGCACCCCTCCAGATTAGGCCGCCATGGCCTCGACGGGCGTCACCTTCGCGGCGCTCCTCGCCGGCAGCAGCGCCGCGATCACCCCGGCGATCCCGCCGACCAACACCGTCGCCACCAACTCCGGCCACGGCAGCGAGGGCAGCACCAGATCGTCGACACCGAACACCGAGGCCGTACCCGCCAGCCCGAAGGCCAGCCCGAGCACCACTCCGAGCACCGACGCGACCACCGACACCAGGACCGCCTCGTAGATCAGCAGGGTTCGCAGCCCGGCCCGGGTGACACCGATCGACCGCAGCAGACCGCTCTCCCGCCGACGTTCGATCACCGACAGCGCCATCGTGTTGCCCACCCCGATGACCGCGATCAGGATCGCCACCGACAGCAGTCCCACCACGATCATCAACATGGTGTCCAGGACCGAGTTCAGTGCCGCTCGCATGGACACCGCCCCGCCGATCTCCGCGGTGGGAACGATGTCGGTGGCCAGCGCGGTGACCTCACGTTGCGCGGTCGCGATCTCGTCGTCGGTCAGGCCATCCGCGATCCGGATCCACAACGAATCCGCGGCCGGGTTCGCCGTCACCGCGGCCAGGTCCTCACGGACCATGAGCGGCGGCGGACCCTCCGTGCCTTCCACAACAGTCAGGCTCCGGGTGGTGCCCGCGCCCCGGACGTCGATCGGCTCGCCTGCGCGCGCGCTGAGCTCCTGGAGGAGCTCCGGCGGAATCACGATCTGGCCGGACCTCGGCAGCGTGATCGGCACCCGCAACACCGCGGCTGCCTGCGCCGGATCCACCCCGGTCACGGTCAGCTCCTTCCCCGCAGCGGTGCTCACCTCGCCGCGTGAGAGCTCCGCGACCGCGGTCACCCGGTCCACGCCGCCGATCCGCTCGCCCATCGTCACCGGCAGCGCGGAGCCAGCGGCACCGTCCACCGAGACATCGACGGGGAACTGCTCGTCCAGCGCGCCCGGGGCGCTGGCCTTGACGGTCGCGATCCCGACGATCATCGTCGCGGTCACGGTGACGCCGATCAGCAATGCCGTTGCCGTTGCCGTGGTGCGGCGGGGATTGCGGCCCGCGTTGCCTGCCGCCAGCTCCCCCAACGGACCCGACACACGTCCCAGCCCCCTACCGAACGCCGCAACCGCGGGCGGGATGATGTACCGGCACAACAGGATCACCGCCACGAAACAGACCAGCGCACCCCCCGCCGCCACCAGTACCTGCTTGCCCAGCACACCGGCGGTCAGCACCGCGACGCCACCGATCAGGCCCACCACACCGACGAGCCGTCGCACCCGCGACGCCGTGACGGGTTCGGGCTTCGCCTCGGCCGGGGTCAGGGCGGCGAGCGGCGACACGGTGGTGGCAGCCCGCGCGGGCGCGACCGCCGCCAGGTACGTGACGACGACCCCGACCAGCAGACCGACCGCGAGCGCACCGGGCGAGACGGAGAGGTTGTCCAGCGGGATGGGAACATCAAGCGCGCCTGCGACTTCGGTCACGCCCGCAGCCAGGGCCACGCCGGTCGCAAGGCCGGCGAGCGAGGCCAGCAGCCCCACCACCAGCGACTCGATGCGGACGCTGCGGCGAATCTGATCGCTCGTCGCGCCGACGCAGCGGAGCAACGCCAGCTCCTGGGTCCGCGCCGCCAACAGCACCGCGAACGTGTTCGCGATGACCAGGCCGGACACCACCACCGCGAGCGCACCGAATGCGAGCAGCACGTTGCGCAGCATGTCGCTGCTGCCGAGGAAGCTCGCCGAGACGTCCTCGGCCTTCTCGGCGCCTGTGATCACCGTCGCGCCTGGCGGCAGCGCGGCGGCGACGGCCTCGCGGTCACCGCCCGCCACCCGCATCTCCCTGGCGGCCTGACCGTCGGTCCATGCCTCGATGTCCGCAGCGGTGCCATAGACCGAGATCCCGTCCATCCGCTGCGCGGTGCCGTCGAGGTCCACCGTGCCCACGACCGTCGCCTCGCCCGCCTCCGGGCCGGTGCTCTCGCCCAGCGCGGTCACCGAGACTCGTGTCCCGATGGGTAGGTCCGAGTTCGAGCCGACCGCGATCTCGCCTGCCGCGCTCGGAAATCGACCGTCGGACAGTTTCTGCCAGCGCAGACCCGCATCCGCGGCCAACGAGGTGGCCGTGCCGAACGACTTGTCCGAACCCGCCGCCGTCACCTTCACCGGCGTGGAGACGTCGGTGGTCACCGCCCGCACCCCTGCTGCCGACCGGACGGCACCCGCGGCCCGCTGCGCCTGGAGGCCGTCCCCGAGATCGGAGACCACGAAGTCGGTACTCCGATACTGTCCGGCAAGGGAATTGGTGACGCCCGCGGTGGCCGTCGAACTGAGCACCAGGGTCGCGACGACAAAGGCAACCGCGATGAGCACCGCGAGCATCGCGGCCAGGTATCGCCCGAAGTGCGCGCGCGCCTGTGCGAGGGTGAGCCTCAGCATGCCCGGGTCCCGAGTTCGCGCATCGTCTCGATCACCGAATCGGTCGTCGGGCGATCGATCTCACCGGCGATCCGTCCGTCGGCGATCAGCACCACCCGGTCCGAATAGGACGCCGCCACCGGGTCGTGGGTGACCATCACGACCGTCTGCCCGAACTCTCGGACGCTGGAACGGAGCAGCTCGAGAACCTCGGTGCCCGAGCGTGAATCGAGGTTTCCCGTCGGCTCGTCCGCGAAGATGACGTCGGGCCTGGGCAGCAGGGCCCGGGCGACCGCGACGCGCTGCTGCTGGCCGCCGGACAGCTCGTGCGGCAGGTGTCCGAGTCGCTCGGTGAGACCCAGTCTTCCGACGACCTCCGCCATCCACTCCGGATCTGGGTCCACTCCGCCCAGTCGCATGGGCAGCAGCATGTTCTCCTCCGCGGTGAGCACCGGCAGGAGGTTGAAGGCCTGGAACACGAATCCGATTCGGTGCCGACGCAATTCGGTCAGCTCCCGGTCGCTCAGCCCGGTCAGCTCGGTGTCCCCGAGGTACACCAGCCCGGACGTCGCCGTGTCGAGCCCGGCCAGGCAGTGCATCAGGGTGGACTTGCCCGACCCCGACGGTCCCATGATCGCGGTGAAGGCCGCGCCCAGGAACTCGGTGTGCACACCGTCGAGGGCGCGCACGGCCGCCTCGCCCTCGCCGTAGCTCTTGCTCAGGCCGACGGCGCGGACCGCGGCGGTTCGTGTGATGGTGGGTGCATTCATGTCCTCGACGCTACGAACGACACCCACTCGGCGCGTCGGCGTGCGGACGGATCCTCGCTGCGGCCGCGTCATACCTGGGTAGGACGGCTGCCTCTCCCCGGTCCTACCCGCCCAGCAGATCCTCCGGCTGCACCAGCCCGGTCTGGTACGCGAACACCACCGCCTGCACCCGGTCCCGCGATCCCGTCTTCGCCAGCACCCTGCCCACGTGCGTCTTCACGGTCGCCTCGGAGACGAAGAACTTCTCCGCAATCTCGGTGTTGGACAATCCGTGCGCCATCGCCTCGAGCACCTCCACCTCACGGGGCGTCAGGTCGTCGGGCAGTTGCGGGCGCTCGACGGTGGACGCGCCTGCCAGCATCGGACCCACGTGCTGGAGCAGCCGACGCGTCGAGCGGGCCGCGATCACCGCATCCCCCCGGTACACGGTCCGCAGCGCGGCGAGCAGGTCCTCCGGCTGCGCGTCCTTGAGCAGGAAGCCGCTGGCACCGGCGGAGATCGCGGCGACCACGTATTCGTCGTTGTCGAAGGTGGTGAGCACCACCACCTTCGGCGAGTGCTCCAGCGCGGTCAGGCGGCGGGTGGCCTCGATGCCGTCCAGGTTCGGCATCTGCACGTCCATCAGCACCACATCGACCGGAACCCGCGCGAGCTCACGCAGCGCCTGCTCGCCGTCCGAGGCCTCGACCTCGACGCTCATGTCGGGCTGGGAGTCGATCACCATCCGGAAGCCCGCTCGGACCAGCTGCTGATCGTCGACGATCGCGATCCGGATCGGATCCGTTGTGGCATCGGACATGTCATTCACCTCTCGAATATGGCAGCGCGGTGTGCACCCGGTAGCCGCCGCCTGCGGCGGGTCCGGCCTCGAATCTGCCGCCGTACAACTCGGCCCGTTCGCGCATGCCGAGCACACCCTGCCCACCCGCGGAGGGCGCGACCAGGGCGCCGGACGCTCCCCTGCCGTCGTCGACGACAGTCAGTTCCAGCGCACTGTCGGTCCAGCGCTCGGTGACCTCGACACTCGCCGCAGGACCCGCGTGCTTGAGCACGTTGGTCAGCGATTCCTGCACGATCCGGTACGCCGTCAGCTCGGCGCCGGTGGACAGCACGCGTCGCTCCCCGTCGGTGGTGAGCTGCACGTCGAGGCCGCCCTTGCGGACCTCTTCGATCAGCGTATCGATATCCGAAACCCCTGGCGTCGAGGAGTACTCGCGTGGCCGGTCCTCCCTCAGCACGGATAACAGCGCGCGCATGTCAGTCAGCGCCTGCCGCCCGGTCTGGGAGATGGTCTCCAGCGCCGTGACCGCCGCGGCGGGATCGGCGGCCGCGCTGTACCGACCACCGTCGGCCTGCGCGATCACGACGGTCAGCGAGTGCGCGACGATGTCGTGCATCTCCCGCGCGATCCGGGTGCGCTCATTGATGGCGGCGATCTCCGCCTCCTGCGCGCGTTCGAGTTCGAGAAGCCGGGCCCGCTCGGTGAGCCCCTCGAGTTCCTGGTTACGCACCCGGCGCAGGTCGCCGAACGCCCACACCGCGGTGACGTACACGATGAGGAACGCGATCAGGAAAGCGTGGGCCTGCCATGTGGACTCCGCACCGCCGAAGTACCGGAGGCCCGCCGCGATCACGCCGAGGATGGCCGCCGCCAGGCCCCATCCGCTCGCCCACCTCGGTCCGTACGCCGCCAGCGCGTACAGCGCGATCGGAACGCAGATACCGGGCATGACGAGGTTGGTCTGGTCACTCGAGATGATCAGATACGCCACCGAGAAAAACGCGACCACGGCGGCGGCCGCGACCGGCCGGATGCGACGCCAGGCCAGCGGCACGGTGAGTCCCAGCGCGATCACCACGTCGACCCACCCGACGGCCACCGACGCCGCCACCCCGATGAGCGCGAAGAAGGCCGCGACACTGCGATCGATCCCGACGACGTGATCGGCGCTCCAGCGGTACCAGCGCTCACTCAGCGGGAATCGGGGCATGGCCCCCAGGGTAAACACCTGTGGCCGGTGAGCGAGCTCACCGGCCACAGGTCGACTCACGCGTCAGCTCACTTGAGCAGCGCGCGCGACATCACGACTCGCTGAATCTGGTTGGTGCCCTCGTAGATCTGGGTGATCTTGGCGTCGCGCATCATCCGCTCGACCGGGAAGTCGGTGGTGTAGCCGGCGCCACCGAACAGCTGCACGGCGTCGGTGGTCACCTCCATCGCGACGTCCGAGGCGAAGCACTTGGCGGCGGCCGAGATGAAGCCGAGGTTCTTCTCGCCACGCTCGGCGCGGGCGGCCGAGGTGTAGACCATCAGACGAGCGGCCTCGACCTTCATCGCCATGTCGGCGAGCATGAACTGCACGGCCTGGAAGTCGGAGATCGACTTGCCGAACTGCTTGCGGTCCTTGGTGTACGCGAGGGCCGCGTCGAGCGCGCCCTGCGCCAGGCCGACGGCCTGGGCACCGATGGTCGGGCGGGTGTGGTCCAGGGTCTGCAGAGCGGTCTTGAAGCCGGTGCCGGGCGCGCCGATGATGCGGTCGCCGGGAATACGGCAGTTCTCGAAGTACAGCTCCGCGGTGGGCGAGCCCTTGATGCCGAGCTTCTTCTCCTTCGGGCCGACGACGAAGCCCTCGTCGTCCTTGTGCACCATGAAGGAGGAGATACCGTTGGCCCCCTTGTCGGGGTCGGTGACGGCCATGACGGTGTACCAGGTCGACTTGCCGCCGTTGGTGATCCAGCACTTGGAGCCGTTGAGGATCCAGTCGTCACCGTCGGCCTTCGCGCGGGTGCGCATGCTGGCGGCGTCGGAACCCGCCTCCCGCTCGGAGAGCGCGTAGGAGGCCATCGCCTCGCCCGAGGCGAGCGACGGGAGGACCTGCTGCTTGAGCTCCTCGGAGCCGTTGAGGATCAGGCCCATGGTGCCGAGCTTGTTGACGGCGGGGATCAGCGAGGACGAGCCGCAGACGCGGGCCACCTCCTCGATCACGATGCAGGTGGCCACGGAATCGGCGCCCTGGCCGTCATAGGCCTCGGGGACGTGGATCGCGTTGAAGCCGGAGTTGACGAGTGCCTTGAGCGCCTCCTCGGGGAACCGGGAGTTCTCGTCGACATCCTTCGCGTAGGGCGCGATCTCCTTCTCCGACAGCGCGCGGATCGCGGCCCGCAGCTCATCGTGCTCGTCGGCGAGCTTGAACAGGTCGAAGTCGGGGTTGCCAGCCATCTGGTTGCTCCTCGTGGAAGTCTCGGGGCGCGGCACTCAGTGCCATTCACGGGCAATCATACCGCACCGACCCGACGAGAAGCCGGTAAGACGTGCCACACTGCGGCACCGAGTGCCACCTCCCCTACTCGCCCTCCTCGAGCCTGCGGCGCAGCAGCTCCGCCACCCGGCGCGGTGCGGTGCCGCGCGGGAACACCGCCACCACCATCTCGCCGTCGCCGTCGGCGACTGAGGCATCGGGTCGGCCGACCCCGCGGCGGATATCGGCCAACGCCGCGCGCAGGTCCTCGGAGGTGGTCCGGGCGCCGTCGCGCACCATCCGGCGCAGCAGGTAGTTGTGCGTGGCGGTCACCGAGGCGGAGAACTGCACCATCGACAGGTCCGGCTCGCCGGGCAGCGCGCGGCGCAGGTAGTCGACGAACAATCGCTCGTACCGGAATCCGGTGACGATCTCCCTGTCCCGCAGCGCGGGCACCTCGTGCACCACCGCGTAGCGCCGGGTCGCCATGTCGTTCCACTGCGAGAACCGTTCGAAGACGATCATCGCGGCGTCGCAGACCGCATCCCACGGGTCGTCATGATCGGCGGCGAGATGCTCCTGCGCCTGGGCCAGCAGGATCTCGTGGTCGGCGAACACCACGTCTTCCTTGGAACGGAACTGCCGGAAGAAGGTGCGACGCGAGATGCCTGCCGCCTCGGCTATCTCGTCGACGCTGGTCGCCTCGTAGCCCTTCTCGGAGAAGAGCCGCAACGCCTCCGACACCACGTGGAGACGGAAACGGTCAGTGTCGTCGGGCATGAGCACAGCGTAGGCGGCTGCGCCACCCGTGCGCGGTTGACGAGTCCCTGCACCCGTCAACCGCGCACGGGCGCGCAGCGCCTACTGCGCCACCGAACCCCAGTCCACGAAGCCGGTTGGATCGTGCCTGCCCATGCTCGCGTGCTCGAACATGCCTGCACCCGGAACACCGTTGCAGGTGACACTGGACGGATACTCGTTGACGCCGTAGGGAATTCGTGCCGCGATCGCGGGGTCGGTGAGGTCGTACACCGACCGGGAAGTCCAGTTGCGGCCGCGCCATTGCCCGTGCGTCCACTCCGGGTCGCCGCCGTATCCCGCACCGACATGCAACGCGAGACCGTCGCGCGGGGCCACCTCGACGGTCAGCGGGCTGCCGTCGGAGGCGGTCAGGTGCAGCGTCGCCGCGAACGGCCTTCGAGTACCGGGGTGGTACTTGATGTCGTAGCGCGGCCAGCCGAGCTGCTCGATCCGGCCGTCGTTCCAGACCCGGGTCGCATCGTTCAGCGTCCGGTAGCCGTCGGGGTTCTCCTGCAGGATCACGATGATCGAGAACTCGTCGAAACGCAGCGGCACGTACATCCACCAGAAGCCCTCGGACGGCTCGTCGGCGAGCCTGCCCGCCGGGTCCCCGTCGCCGACAGGGCGGATGCCCCAGGAACGATCGCGGCTGCCGATCCACCGATCCGGGCTCACCACGACGTCCTCGGCGTCGACCGACAGCACGCCGGTCCACGTGCCGGTCTGTGCGAAACGACTCGCGTCCAGGGTCGGCCGGAACTTGCTCATCAACAGGTGCGGCTGCTCCGAGATCGCCGGGCCGGAACCCTCCCACGTGAGGTCGAACCCGAGCCCGCCCTCGCCGTCGCCCTCGCAGACCATCCGCAGCCTGCGCAGCGGCTCGAGCACCTCGATCCGATACCCGCCGACGGCGAGATCCATCGACCGCTCCTCGAGCGCATCGGAGAACTTGACCGCCCACTGCCGCTCACCCTTGCGGATGGTGGCGAACGCGTCGGTGACACCGAGGTTCGGGTACACGCCGAAGCCGCTCACCAGGAACAGCTCGCCCTGGGTGTCGATCGCGTTGAAATAGGACCGGTCGTAGAAGTTCTTGTCACTGGAGGCGACCCGGGCCATCGAGAGCGGCGTCTGATGGATCGGGTATTCGTCAAGCGGCGCAGGCATGGGGACACTCCCTGAGGATTCGTTACAGCGTCAAACGTAATCCGGACGACGCCATTTAACCCCGGAAGATCCGCTCAAGTGAGCCGATTGGCAGAACTCTCAGTCCAGCAGCTTCGCGCGCAGCGCCGCGTCCTTCTCCAGCACCATCGCCTCGAGTCCGGCCTGGAACGTCGCCATCGCCGCACGCAGCGCGGGGTCCGAGGCGCCGAGGATCCGCGCCGCCAGCAACCCGGCGTTGCGCGCGCCACCGATCGACACCGTCGCGACCGGCACGCCCGCGGGCATCTGCACGATCGACAGCAGCGAGTCCATGCCGTCGAGGTACTTGAGCGGCACGGGCACGCCGATCACCGGGAGCGGCGTCGCCGAGGCGACCATGCCCGGCAGGTGCGCCGCCCCACCCGCGCCCGCGATGATCACCTTGATGCCGCGATCGGCGGCGTCACGGGCGTAGTCGAGCATCCGCTGCGGGGTCCGGTGCGCCGAGACGACACCGACCTCGAACCGGATCCCGAACTCGGCGAGCGCCTCGGCGGCCGCCTCCATCGTCGGCCAGTCCGAGTCGCTGCCCATGATCAGGCCGACAACGGGCCCATTCGAATCACTCACCGTGCACATCCCATCCGTCGGTCCATTCCCCGTGCGAGAGCCAGTGTGCCGCCCGCTCGGCGCGCTCACGCACCGCCGCGACGTACGCCTCGTCGGCGATCGAGCCCTGCGCGCCGCCGACCACGTTGACGTGCCCGATCTTGCGTGCCGGCCGCTCGCCCTTGTCGTAGAGGTGCACCTTCGCGTCGGGCATACGGGCGAACAGATGGTGCAGGCGCTCGTCCATGCTCATCTCCGGGGCCGACTCCGCGCCCAGCACGTTCGCCATCACGGTGACCGGCGCGATTGGCGCCGTGTCGCCGAGCGGATAGTCGAGCACCGCCCGCAGGTGCTGCTCGAACTGCGACGTCCGCGCCCCGTCCTGGGTCCAGTGCCCGGAATTGTGCGGCCGCATCGCCAGCTCGTTCACCACCAGCCGTCCGTCGGTGGTCTCGAACAGCTCCACCGCCATCGACCCGACGACGCCCAGCTCGGCGGAGATGCGCAGCGCCATCTGCTCGGCCTCCATGGCCAGCGAATCGGACAGCTCGGGGGCGGGGGCGATCACCACCGCACACTGCCCGTCGCGCTGCACCGTCTCCACGACCGGCCAGGTCGCGCCCTGCCCGAACGACGACCGAGCGACCATCGCGGACAGCTCACGCCGCATCGACACCTTCTGCTCGACCATCAGGGCGACGCCCTTGTCGAGCTGCTCGGTCACGATGGCCTCCGCCTCGTCGGAATCCGCGGGCATCCACACACCGCGCCCGTTGTAGCCGCCCCGAACCGCCTTGATCACGATCTGCCAGTTGTGCTCGTCCCCGAAGCGCACGACGTCGCCCGCCCAGGTGATCTCCGCGAACGCGGGCACGGGCGCGCCCAGCTCCGCGAGCTTGCGTCGCATGGCGAGCTTGTCCTGCGCGTAGATCAACGCCTGCGGCGGCGGCTGGACGTTCACGCCCTCCGCGACGAGGACCTCGAGGTGCTCGGTCGGGACGTGCTCGTGGTCGAAGGTCAGGGCGCTGGCCCCGGCCGCGACCTCCCGGAGCGCGTCGAGGTCGGTGTGGCTGCCGATCACGACATCCGCGCACACCTTGGCGGCCGGCTCGTCGGGGCCGCCGGAGAGCACCCGGAGGCACTGACCGAGTTCGATGGCGGCCTGATGGGTCATCCGGGCCAACTGCCCGCCGCCGATCATCGCGACCACCGGCAATCCGGCATTCGGGCCGCGGGGGGTGCTTGGGCGGTGCTGGGATCCGGAATCGACGCTCACGGCAGTCAATGGTGTCATGACGGCCTTCGAACCCACGATCGGAGTGTCAGTTCGTCGGATCGGCATCCTCTTTCGTACACTCAGTCGTTGTGTCTTTAGTCGATCAGGCGGTCAGCCGCGTACCCCAGCCCTACCGGGACGTGGTCCTTCGCCATCACGAGCTGATCAAGTTCGCGATCGTCGGCGGCACGACCATGGTCTTCGACCTCGCGATCTTCTACTCGCTGAGCCTCACGATCCTCGAGCAGAAGCCCGTCGTCGCCAAGATCATCTCCGGCGTGATGGCCACGATCTTGAGCTACATCCTCAACCGAGAGTGGTCATTCAAGAACCGCGGCGGCCGCGAGCGCCACCACGAGGCGTTGCTGTTCTTCACCATCAGCGGCATCGGCGTCGTCATCGCCGCAGCCCCGCTGTTCATCGCCAACAACGTCTTCGACTTCCGGTCAACGGCGAGCCTGACCACGCTGGTGATCGTCGACTTCATCCTCAACTACGTCATCGGCAACGTGCTGCAGATGGTCTTCCGATTCTGGGCACTGCGCCGGTTCGCGTTCCCCGAGGAGAACGCCAGGGGCACGGCGGCCGGGTCCACCGGCTTCGACCCGACGCCCGAGGAACTCGCCGAGGAAGAGCTCGGACACAGCTAGCGCTAGCGCGGCTCCGCATCGGGCGCCATCGGCAGGAACGCCGCGAACAGCGCGGGTCGCCTGCGCTGGAGATCGAGCCGGCCGCCGTCCGCCTCGACCAGGGCCCTGGCCAACGCCAGCCCCACCCCCGTCGAGCCACCGCCGGAGAACCCGCGGTCGAAGATGTGCGGGGCCAGTTCGTCGCTGACGCCATCGCCCTCGTCGCCGACCTCCACGCAGACCATCGCCTCGCGCTCCGCCGTCCCCGGCACCGACCGGACTGCGACGGTGCAGGTGCCCCCGCCGTGCATGAGCGCGTTGTCGACCAGCACGGACACGGACTCGCGCAGTCGCGAGGACCTGGCCGTCGACATCACCGCGGCCTCGCCCCTCAGCACCAGGTCCCGTCCCGCGTCCCGATAGGGCCGCTGCCAGTCCGAGACCACCCCGGCGAGCTCCCGGACCACCGCGACGGGTTCAGGGAGCTCGCCTGCCATCCGGGACGACCGCACCAGCTCGTCGATCGCCACCGTCAAACGGTCCACCTGGGCCAGCGCCTCCGTCGCCTCGTCGACCACCGCGGGATCCGGGTGCACCGACAACTCGTCGAGCCGCAACCGCACGGCGGTGAGCCTGCTGCGGAGCTGATGGGAGACGTCGCCGACCAGTGCCCGCTCGCGCTGCAATCGCCCGGCGATCTCGACGGTGACCGCGTCGAGCACGTCGGACACCCGGTCCAGTTCGGCGATCCCGTGCCTGCGCGGGTCCTTGCGGAAGTCGCCCTCCGCCAGCCGGGCGGCGCGGCCCGCGACGTCCCGCAGCGGATCCGCGAGCCGCCTGGCGGTCACCGTCGCCACCGCCGCGCCCGCGCCGAGTGATGCCAACACCACCAAGGCGACCGCGCCGACCGCCTGCTGCTGGAGCGATCGCATCGAATCCGACGGTGCCTCGAGACGCAACGAACCGGAGCGGCCCATGGAGAGCGACTCGCTCAGTGGCTGCTCGACCGCGGGCTCGCCGATGTCGACCTGCACCTCGCGATCGCCCGGGGTCGGATAGATCACGGTGAGTTTGGCGCCTGCGGGGACCACCAACCGCAGTGGCGCCGTGTCGAGGCCGTCCACGATCACGCCCTGCTCGCCCTCCTGCGAGACGATCTCCGCCGCCATCCGGTCAAGCCTGGCCTGCAGATCGCTCCTGGTGAGGTCCTCGACCCACAACCAGGCGGTGTACATCAACGGCAGCCCCAGCAGGAGCGCGATGAGGATGACGACGGCCAGGATGGAGAGCAGGATTCGGCGGCGCACGGCTGCGCCCGGCTAGGTGTTCAGCCGGAAGCCGACGCCCCGCACGGTCGCGATGCGCCGCTCGGCGACCGGACCCTCGTCGCCGATCTTCCGGCGCAGCCACGACATGTGCATGTCGAGGGTCTTGGAGCCGCGCAGATCCGCGTCACCCCACACCTCCTGCAGGATGACGTCGCGCGAGACCACCTCGCCCGCCCGGTCGAGCAGGACCTTGAGCAGCTCGTATTCCTTGTTCGCGAGGATGACCTCGGAGCCACCGACCAGCACGCGCCTGGCGGCGGGTTCGAGCCTGATGTCCCCCACCGCGATGGCGGTGTCCTCGGAGCCACCTCGGCGGCGCATCAAGGCGCGGACCCGCGCCATCAGCTCGGCCAGCCGGAACGGCTTGCCCACGTAGTCGTCGGCGCCCGCGTCGAGCCCCACCACGAAGTCCACCTCGTCTGTGCGCGCCGTCAGCATCAGTACCGCGAGGTCGGAGCCGCCTGCGCGTAGTTGCCTGCACACCTCCAGCCCGTCCATGCCGGGCAGGCCGAGGTCGAGAACCAGCAGATCGAATGACCCGCTCAGAGCGAGCTCGAGGGTCCCGGGACCGGTCGGTTCGACGGTGACCGTGTAGCCCTCACGGCCAAGGGCACGGGAGAGCGGGGCGGCAATGGCCTCGTCGTCTTCGGCAAGCAGTACGGCTGTCACGACCCCAGCCTACGGAGCGGCCCCGCCGTACTCCGTCGGCGGACCGGAATCGAGATTCATCGCGTCGAACACCTGGTGGTAGAGAAGCGAATGCACCCGCTGCACGTCCGGGATGTCGTCGAACTCCAGCGGATCGTCGGCCGCCGACGCGATCACCAGGGTGCCGGTCCGCAACATCCGGTCGATCAGTCCGTGCCTGAACTGCACGTTGCTGATCCGCCCCATCGGGATGTCGATCCCCGTGTGGGTGATCACGCCGTGCCGGATCAGCACCCGTCGGTCCGTGACGATGAAGTGGGTGAACTTCCACCTCAACAGCGGTCCGACACAACGCCACCCGACGATCCCGACCCAGGCCACCGCAACCACGATCAGCGCGACGGAGCGGGCGGTCCCGTCGAGCCGGTCCTGGGCCAGTCCGAGCGCGAACCCGGCGAGCGCCGTCGCCACGATGAACGTCAACGCGGGTAACACCAGCATCTTCCAATGCGGGTGTCGGTGCAGCAGCAGCTCCTCGTCCGTGGCGAGGGCGTCCTCCGGATATCCCATCAGGAAAGCGTATCGACTACTTCACTTTCTCGACCGCACCCTCGAATTCGGCCTCAACCGCATCCTCGACCTCGGATTCGGCCTCCGCGTGCAGCTCCGCCGCCTTCTCTGCGGCGTCGGCCTCGGCCGTCGCCAGCTCCTCCGCGGTTGGTGGGGAGCCCGTGATCAGTGCGTTGGCCCACCGGGTCGACGGATCGATGTCGAGCAGGAGCGCCTTGGCCAGCAGCGTCATCGGAATGGCGAGCAGCGCACCGAGCGGCCCGATCACCCACGCCCAGAACACCAACGCCAAGAACGTGAGCGTCACCGACAGCCCGACGGCATCGCCGACGAACTTCGGCTGGATCACCGACTGGATGATGACGTTGATGACGCTGTAGACGACGATCACCCACAGCATCAGCATCGGACCGCCCTCCAACAGTGCGATCAGTGCGGGCGGGATCACTCCGATGACGAACCCGATGTTGGGGATGTAGTTGGTGATGAAGGAGAGCAGTCCCCACAGGATCGGCAGCGGGATGCCCAAAGCCCAGAGCGCGCCCGCGTCGATCACGGCGACGATGAGGCCGAACACCGTCGAGACGATGAGGTAGCTGCGGGTACCGCTGGCGAAGGAGGAGAACGCGTAGGCGATGTCCGCGCGGGAGTAGGCCATCGCGCGCATCCGCTCGCCGAACGAGCTCGCGTCCATCGCCATGAAGATCAGGAGAGCCAGGATGAAGAAGAGATTCGAGAAGACACCCAGCAGCCCGAGCAACACGTCGTCGACGACACCGATGATCTTGCCGAGATCGACGCTCGAGAGCGCCTTCTCCACCTGTTCGGAACCGATGTTCAGCTGGGCGAACTGTTTCTGCACGTTGGCGATCAGCTCGTCGGCCTTGTCCGAGTACTGCGGCAGCAGCGTTGCCAGCTGGGCGATCGAGACGACGAGCGCCGCAACCAGACCGAGCAGGATCAGGTAGACGGCCGTCAGCGTCGAGATCACCGCGACCCATTTGGGCGCGCCCTTGCGCTGCAGCCAGTCGCCCAGCGGCTGCACACCCACCACCAACATCAGCGCCAGGAACACCGGCCCGATGATCCCGGCGAAGGCCTTGGTGCCGGCAATCGCGACCACGGCGCCCGCGAGGCCGAGCAGCACGATCAGCCCGCGCGGCAGGGTCGAGGGGGGCACCGGGGACGACGGGGTGGGCACGAGCACTGTGGCGACGGATCGACTCATTTCCACACCGCGGCTCGACCGGCGACACCGGGCAACAGCCCGAGGATCGGCAGGCCGATGGCGAGGTGGACCAGACTCGTGGCGATCCGGTCACCCATCACCGCGTCATAGGCGAAGGGCAAGATGGCCAGAGCAAGCGTGATCAGGCCGATGATCCAGCCGAAGAACGAGTCGCCGCCCGGGGTGGTCAGCAGCAACAGATAGAGAAGCCCGGCGGCGATGAGCGCCCCGACGAACCCGATGATCGCGAACCGGACCGCGACGGTGGTCTCGGGCATCCAGTTCGGCGAGAGCGGCATCAGGTCGAAGACCCGGAGGATCACCGTGGCCACCAGCGCGCTGAGCGCGGTGACCAGCGCGGCCGCGGCGGCACCCGCCCAGAACTTGCCCCCTGCGATGCCGCGCGTTGGCGCTCCTTGGGTGCCGGACATGCCCGGCTGTCCCTGATAGTTCGTCATTGCTGCTTTCCTCCCTCGATCTCACAGTCGATCACAGTGAGCGTCGCACCTACCGCGCCGTGCACGCTTCACCCACGACGGATGAGGCACAAGTGTCTAACGGGACTCACACTGCTTGTCGAAGCACCACTCCCATTTCTGAGAGAGGAACAGCTATGACGGCAAACCGCGCGGACAACAGCGTCAAGCAGGGATTCGCGGCCGGAGGCTCGATCGCGGCAGCGGTCCTGCTGCTGACCGTGGGCATCCTCCAGGTCTTCCAGGGAATCTCCGCGCTCGCCAAGGACAGCGTCCTGATCGTCGGGCCGGAATACTCCTACGCGCTCAACACCACGGGCTGGGGCTGGATTCACCTCATCGTGGGAATCCTCATCGCGCTGACCGGCTTCGGTCTGCTCACCGGTGCGACCTGGGCGCGGATCGCGGGCATCTTCCTGGCCGCCCTCTCGATCATCGCCAACTTCATGTGGCTGCCCTACTACCCGTGGTGGTCGATCCTGATCATCGCCCTCGACGTGGTCGTCATCTGGGCCATCGCGACGTGGGACAACGACTAGCCACGACGCTGTGCTGAAGAGGGTGCGGGCCATGGGCCCGCACCCTCTTGTCGTCATTCCTGCGGGCGCAGGTGCGTGATGTCGCCTGCCGAGACCGCGACCGGTTCCCTGCCACCGTCCGGGCTGATCACGATCCGGCCCTGCGCATCGATCCCGCTCGCGGTGCCCAGCAGTTCGCCGCCGCCCGGCAGTTCCGCGCGGACGCGCTGCCCGATCGTGGCGCACCGATCCCGGTACGACTCGGCGAGCGCCTTTGTGTCCCAACCATTCCGCTGCCATTTCGTCCACTCCGCCGCCAGCGCACGGAGCAATGCGCGCACCACGGTGTCCCGATCGGTTGTGGCGGCACCCGCGAGCGCGAGCGAGGTGGCGGTCGGCACCGGCAGTTCCGACTCGGTGAGGCTGACGTTCAACCCGATTCCGAGCACGACCGACGGGACCGGTGCGGTCGCGGCGACCTCGGCCAGGATGCCCGCCACCTTCTTGCCACCGATCAGGACATCGTTCGGCCACTTCAGCACGGCATCCACCTCGGCGACCGATCGCATTGCATCGACCACCGCGACGCCCGCGAGCAGCGGGAGCCACCCCAGATCGGCGGGATCGATCCCCGGCATCCGCAGCAACACCGAGACGGAGACAGCCGACCTCGGCGGTGCCACCCAGGAGCGGGCGTGCCTGCCCCGGCCGTGGTCCTGGAACTCCGAGATCAGCACCGCGCGGTCGAGGGCGGAGTCCGCCGCCCTGGCCAACAGGTCGGCGTTCGTCGAACCGGTCTCGGTGACGACGTCGAGACTCGAGTAGAAGGCGTGGGGGTCGCCGCCTGCCATCCCACGCACCAGCGCTCTGCGCAGTGCGTCGGCGACGAGCGGGGGCCGATTCAGATCGGTGTACATGCCGATCAGACTATGGGCTCCGGCCGCTGCGGCGGGGATCACAATTTCGTACTGGCCAGTAGCTTGGGTTCAATGATTGAACGCAACCTGACCTCGGTCAACAGGCACCGAGAGCGGCTGGATAAGCTCTGTCCTCATGACCAGTGTCCAGGAGCCCACTGCGCCAGAGGCGACAAACACCCCTGATATCCACACGACGGCTGGAAAGCTCGCCGACCTGCGTAGACGTCAGGAAGAGGCGAAGTACCCCAGCGGCGAAGCCGCCGTCGAGCGGGTGCACGCGAAGGGCAAACTGACCGCCCGTGAGCGCATCACCGCGCTGCTCGACGAGGGCTCCTTCGTAGAGCTCGACGCTCTCGCCCGGCACCGGAGCGTGAACTTCGGTCTCGCCGACAACCGCCCGTTCGGCGACGGCGTGGTGACCGGCTACGGCACCATCGACGGCCGCGACGTGTGTGTCTTCTCCCAGGACGCCACCGTGTTCGGCGGCAGCCTCGGCGAGATCTACGGCGAGAAGATCGTCAAGGTCATGGACCTGGCACTCAAGACCGGCCGCCCGCTCGTCGGCATCAACGAGGGCGCGGGCGCCCGCATCCAGGAGGGCGTGGTCTCGCTCGGCCTCTACGGCGAGATCTTCCACCGCAACGTGCAGGCCTCCGGCGTCATCCCGCAGATCTCGCTGATCATGGGCCCGGCCGCAGGCGGCCATGTCTACTCCCCCGCGCTGACCGACTTCGTCGTGATGGTCGACCAGACCAGCCAGATGTTCGTCACCGGCCCCGACGTGATCAAGACCGTCACCGGCGAGGACGTCACCATGGAGGACCTGGGCGGCGCCCACACCCACATGGTCAAGTCCGGTGTGGCCCACTACGTCGCCTCCGGCGAGCAGGACGCCCTCGACTACGTCAAGGACCTGCTCAGCTACCTGCCGAGCAACAACCAGGCCGCCGCGCCGCGACTGGCCCCGTCCGACCCGATCGTCGGCTCCATCGAGGACTCGCTGACCTCCGAGGACATCGAGCTCGACACCCTGATCCCGGACTCGCCGAACCAGCCGTACGACATGCACGAGGTCATCCGGCGCATCCTCGACGACGACGAGTTCCTCGAGGTCCAGGCCGAGCGTGCCGCGAACATCATCTGTGGCTTCGGTCGCGTCGACGGCCGCAGCGTCGGCATCGTCGCGAACCAGCCCACCCAGTTCGCCGGCTGCCTCGACATCAACGCCTCCGAGAAGGCCGCCCGCTTCGTGCGCACCTGCGACGCCTTCAACGTCCCGATCATCACCCTGGTCGACGTGCCCGGCTTCCTTCCCGGCACCGAGCAGGAGTACAACGGCATCATCCGCCGCGGCGCCAAGCTGCTCTACGCGTACGGCGAGGCCACGGTCGGAAAGATCACCGTCATCACCCGCAAGGCGTACGGCGGCGCGTACGACGTCATGGGCTCCAAGCACATGGGCGCCGACCTGAACCTCGCCTGGCCGAGCGCGCAGATCGCGGTCATGGGCGCCTCCGGCGCCGTCGGCTTCGTCTACCGCAAGCAGCTCAAGGAGGCCGAGGCCTCGGGCGCCGACGTCGACGCGCTGCGCCTCAAGCTGCAGAACGAGTACGAGGACACTCTGGTGAACCCGTACGTCGCTGCCGAGCGCGGTTACATCGACGCGGTCATCCCGCCGTCGCACACCCGCGGTCAGATCGTGGCGGCCCTTCGCCTGCTCGAACGCAAGCAGGTTTCCCTTCCGCCCAAGAAGCATGGGAACATCCCGCTATGACAGCGACGAGGGAAACGACACTCGAAGACGTCGAGGTGCTCTCCGCAGCCGCGGAGGCCATCGACTCCGCTACGGTCGAGGACGTGGCTGCCGACAGCAAGGGCTCTCAATTGCCGGTCATCACGGTGGTCAAGGGCAAACCAACCGACATCGAGGTGGCGGCACTGGTGACCGTCTTCGCCGCCGCTGCAGGCGCCGAGGAAACACCGGCCGACACTCGTCCGGCCGAGCGGTGGGGCGACCCCGCAGGCATGCACCGGGGCGCCGCCCCCCTGTCCCCGTACGCGTACTCGAACCGTCGGTGACCACGCTCGTTCTGGCCTCGGCCTCGCCGGCACGGTTGACCGTGCTGCGCAAGGCCGGGGTCGAGCCATTCGTACGGGTCTCCGGAGTCGACGAGGACGCGGTGCAGGAAGCGCTCGGCCCCTCGGCAGCGCCATCGCGGGTGGTCACCGAGCTCGCGCGGGCGAAGGCCACCGCCGTGCTCCCCGGGCTGCCGGCGGAGGTCTCCGCCGACGCGGTGGTGATCGGCTGCGATTCGATGCTGCTGATCGACGGCACCCTGCAGGGCAAGCCGCACACCGCCGACGTGGCCCGGGCCCGCTGGCGTTCGATGATGGGTCGCAGCGGCACCCTGCTCACCGGGCACTGCGTGCTGCGGGTGCGCGACGGGGTGACCGTCGGCGAGGCCGGCGCGGACAGCGCGACGATCGTGCACTTCGGGACCCCGTCCGGGGACGATCTCGAGGCCTACCTCGAGTCCGGCGAACCCATGCAGGTCGCGGGCGCGTTCACGCTCGACGGGCTCGGCGGGTGGTTCATCGACCGGATCGAGGGTGATCCCTCCAGCGTGATCGGCATCGGCCTGCCGTTGGTCCGCCGACTGCTCGGCGAGGTCGGCGTCGGCATCTCCGAGCTCTGGGCCGCGACCCCGGCCACCTGAACTCGAAGCCCCGCCCACTGAAAGTCATCGCCCACCGAGACCGCGATCGCGGTGTCGGTGGGCGACTTCATGTCCCGACCGAGGCCCGTCCCTACCGGACCCGGTTCCCGCCGGTGTGCTCCTTCAGGACGGGTCCGACGACACGCAGTGCGGCCGGCGACGTCATTCCCCAGTGGGTGCTGGCGATGCGATGGTTCTGGACATCGCCACTGACGTACGACTGCCAGCCGGTGGCCGCGAACCGACCCGTGGGGTCGTCCTCGGCAGCGGTGAAGAACAGCAGGTCGCCCTCGAACACTCCGGGCCGGTACGACGCGGTGAGGCCCGCATTGTGCTCGGCAGCCGCGAGCAGGCGCCCGACGACCTCGGCGGCCTGCTCCTCGCTCTGCCCGGTCAGCTGACCGAACATGGCCACCGCCTGGGGCAGGGTGACGTCCGCGACCAGCTGATCACCGGCTCCATCCATTCCCATGCCGCTGAGGACCTCGGCCATGGTCACCGAGCCGTTCGGCGAGGTCGGCAGGGTCTCCGCGGTGAAGCTGTCGAGCATCGCCAGCAGTTCCACCACCTCGCCCTGTTCCTGCAGTTGCACCGCGATCGCATGGCTGATCGTGCCACCGAGGGACCACCCGAGCAGGTGATACGGGCCGGAGGGCTGCACCCGACGGATCTCGCGGAGGTAGAGCTCGGCGACGGCCTCGATCGAACCGGGCAGCTCACCGTCGCCCTGTGCCGCCGGGGTCTGCAGGCCGTAGATCGGACGATCCGCATCGATGTGCTGGGCCATTCCCACGTAGCACCACGCCAGCCCGACGATCGGGTGGACGCAGAACACCGGCGGCTTCGACCCCGCCGCGCGGATCGGGAACAGCATGTCGAAGGCCTGCCCGACGACATCGTCGGCGCCACGCTCGATCTGCCGGGCCAACGCCTCCGGCGTGGCATCGGAGAACAGCCACGGCAGCTGGACCACGGTCTCGAGTTCGGTCCGCAGCCGCCCGACCACCCGCATGCCGATCAGCGAATTGCCACCGAGCTCGAAGAAGTTGTCGTCCAACCCCACTCGCTCCACACCGAGCAGCTCCGCGAACACCGCCGCGACCGCCTGCTCCGTGGCGGACACGGGGGCCCGGTACTCGCGTGCCGCGATCTCCGGAACCGGCAGCGCTCGACGCTCCAGCTTGCCGTTCGCGCTGAGCGGGAACTCGTCGAGCACCATGATCGTCTCCGGGATCATGTACGACGGCAGTGCCGCGGACAGACCCCGGCGAAGCGCCGCGGTGTCGATCTCACCCTCGCCGACCACATAGCCGATCAGCTGCTGGCCCGAGGTCCCCGAGTGCACGACGACCACCGCCGCCCGCACCGACGGGTCCGCCACCAGCGCGGCCTCGATCTCGCCTAGTTCGATCCGCAGACCGCGCAGCTTCACCTGGAAGTCGGTGCGGCCGAGGAATTCCAGCTCGCCGCCGGAGTTCCACCGGACAAGGTCGCCGGTTCGGTACAGGCGCTCGCCGGGACCACCGCACGGATCGGCGACGAACCGTTCCGCGGTCAGGTCCGCCCGGTCGTGATAGCCGCGGGCCAGCTGTGCGCCCGCCAGGTAGAGCTCACCCGGCACGCCAACCGGCACCGGCCTCAGCCGTGAGTCGAGCACATGCGCCCGGGTGTTCCACACCCCGCGACCGATGGGCACCACCGCACCGACGTCGGGCCCGATCCGATGCGCGGTCGAGGTCACGGTGACCTCGGTGGGTCCGTAGGTGTTGTCGAGCACAGCGATGGACCGGGCCGCGAAGCGACGAGCCAGCTCGGCCGGGAGTTCCTCACCACCGGCCAGGACGTAGCGAAGCGACGCAGGCAGCTGCAGCTGCGGATCGGCAAGGAAGACGTCGAGCATCGACGGCACGAACTCCATGATCGTGACCGACTGTTCCTCCGCGACGGCCACCAGGTACTCGGGGTCCCGATGTCCGCCCGGCTTCGCGATCACCGTGCGGGCACCCACCTGCAGGGGCATGAACAGCTCCCACACCGACACGTCGAAGGTGACGGGGGCCTTCTGGAGCACGGTGTCGGACGGACCCAGTGGGTACTGGCCCTTCATCCAGGCGATCTGGTTCACCACCGAACCGTGTGTGACGGTCACGCCCTTCGGTCGACCGGTGGACCCCGACGTGAACATCGCGTACGCGACGTTGGCCGGCCGCAACGGTCGGAGACGATCCGCATCCGTCAACGCGGTGTCGGCGAAGCCGGACAGGTCGAGCCCGTCGATCTCCATCACGTCGACCGAGGCCGGCAGGTCACCGGCGTCCTGTGATCTCGACAGCACCACAACCGGATTCGCGGTCGCCACGACATACTCGGTGCGCTCGTCCGGATGCTCCGGATCGATGGGCAGGTAGCCGCCGCCGGCCTTGAGGATGGCGTACATGGCCACCATCAGGTCGACCGAGCGATACATGCCGAGCCCGACCAGCGTCTCGGGCCCGACACCGATCGAGACCAGGTGGCGCGCCAGCCTGTTCGCCTCGCGGTCGAACTCCCGGTAGGTCAGCTCCTGCTCGCCGAAGATCAGCGCGGTGGCATCGGGCGTGCGTTCGACCTGTGCCTCGAAGGCATCGGCGAGCGTGAGTGCGGGTACGACGACATCGGTCTCGTTCCAGCGTTCCATCTCGGAACGTTCCGTGTCGCTGCGCAGTTCGATCGCGTCGACACTCACCGTGGCGTCCTTGGTGACCGCCTCGAGGATCGCGGTGAACTTCTCCGTGAAGCCGACCACCGTCGACTCGTCGAAGAGGTCACGCGCGTAGTTGAACACCCCCCGGATCCCGGTGCGCCGCGCCTCCTGATCGAACTCGGTCGACAGCGTCACCTGAAGGTCCAGCTTCGCCCCGTCGGGTACCGCGTCGACCGGGGTGACAGTCAGCCCGGGCAGCGCGACCTCCGCTCGGGCGAAGTTCTGCACCACGAGCAGCACCTGGAACAGCGCCGAGTAGGCGGTCGACCGCCTCGGGTTGAGCACCTCGATCAACTGCTCGACCTGGGTGTCGGCGTGGGCGAAACCGTCGATGTCGTTCGCGCGGACCTCGTCCAGGAAGTCGGTGAACGCGGTCGCGGCCTCGACCCGGTTGCGCAGAACCAACGTGTTGCCGAACATGCCGATCAGGTCGTCGAGGGCCTCCTCACCTCGGCCGGCGACCTGCACTCCGATCACGATGTCGTCGCTGCCGGAGAGCCTCGACAACAGCACCGCGAGTGCGGCGTGGGCCACCATGAAGAAGGTCGAGTTGTGTTCCCGCGCCATGCGGTCGATCCGATCCGCGAGATCCGCCGACAGCACGAAGTCGACGTAGCCGCCGCGGTTCGACGCGACCGCGGGACGCGGCCGATCGGTCGGGAGCTCCAACAGGTCGGGAGCCCCATCGAGGTGCTGTGTCCAGTAGCCGATCTGCTTGGCGGACAAGCTGTTCGGATCGTCCTGATCGCCGAGCAACGCTCGCTGCCACAGTGCATAGTCCGCGTACTGCACCGCCAATGGCGCCCAACCGGGCTCGAGGCCCATGCGTCGCGCCTCGTAGGCGACGAGTATGTCCCTCGACATGGGCGCCATGGACCCACCGTCGCTGGAGATGTGGTGCAGGACGATGGCGAGCACGAACTCGTCCTCGTCGAGCTGGAACAGGCCGGCCCGCAACGGGACCGCCGCGGCGACGTCGAACCCGCCGCCGACGATCCCGATCAGCCGAGACCACATCTGATCCTCGTCGATGCGCTCCGGCTCGAGCGGCGGCACCACGTCGGCAGCGGGCAGGATCACCTGCTGCGGTCCCTCCGCCGAGTCCGGGAAGACCGTGCGCAGCGCCTCGTGACGCTCCACCACGTCGGCGATGGCCGCGCGCAGCGCCGCGGTGTCCAGCGCGCCGCTCAGGCGCACCACGAGGGGGATGTTGAACGCGGGCGAACTGGTGTCGAACTGGTTGAAGAACCACATCCGCTGCTGTGCATGTGACAGCGGGATACGTTCCGGCCGAGGACCCGCAACCAGCGCGGGGCGCCCGCCCTCGCCTGCGTGACGCTCCACCGCAACTGCGAGCGCGCCGACCGTCGACGCCTCGAAGAGCACTCGAACCGGCACCTGCGCGTCCAGCGCAGCACCCAACCGCGAGATCACCTGGGTGGCGATCAGCGAGTTGCCACCGAGGGCGAAGAAGTCGTCGTCGACGCCGACGCGTTCGACCCCGAGCACATCGGCGAACACGCCCGCCACGATCTCCTCGATCGGCGTCGACGGCGCCCGGTATGCGACGGCCTCGAAGGCAGGCACCGGCAGCGCCTTTCGGTCGAGCTTGCCGTTGACCGTCACCGGCAGCGCGTCGAGGACCACCAACTGGGCCGGCACCATGTACGCCGGCATCGATCCCGACAGCTGGGTGCGCAGTTCCTGCGGGTCGAGTGCGATCTCCTGGTCGGCGACGACGTAGCCGAGCAGACGCTGTCCGGTGTGCGGGTCCTCGTGCACCGTCACCACGGCCTGCGCCACCCCGGCGCAGGCCAGGAGGGCGGACTCGATCTCGCCGAGCTCGATCCGCAGACCGCGAAGCTTGACCTGCGAATCGGCGCGGCCCATGAAGTCGAGCTCGCCGTCGGACGTCCAGCGCACCAGGTCGCCGGTCGCGTACATCCGCGTACCTGCCTCGCCGAACGGGTTGGCCACGAACTTGCCCGCGGTGAGCTCGGCGCGGTCGTGGTAGCCGCGCGCCAGCCCGGCGCCGGAGGTATAGAGCTCACCGACCACGCCGATCGGCACCGGCCGCAGCCGAGTGTCGAGGACCACCGCACCGACGCCGCCGATCGGCGCGCCGATGGTGATCGGGTCACCGGCGGCCAACGCCCCCGTCAGCGTGACGACGATGGTGGTCTCGGTCGGGCCGTAACCGTTGAAGAACCGTCGTCCCGGCGCCAGCCGCGCGACCAGCTCCGGCGGGCAGACGTCGCCGCCGACGCCCACCATCTCCAGGTCGGGCAGATCCTCGGCGCGCATGGTCCCCATCGCGGCGGGCGCGCTCATCAGGTGGCTGACCCGCTGCTCGCGCACCAGCCCCGCGAGTTCGTCACCACCGACGACCTCCGGCGGCGCCACCACCATCGTGGCGCCTGCGCTGAAGGAGGTCAGCATCTCGAACATCGAGGCGTCGAAGCTGGCCGAGGCCAGGCGCAGCACCCGCGACTTGGCGGTGATGACCATCTCCGGGTGGGCGTCCGCGGAGAATGCGGACAGCCCGGTGTGGGTGACCACCACGCCCTTGGGCATGCCGGTCGAGCCCGAGGTGTAGATCATGTACGCGACGTTGGTGGCGGACAGCGGCGCAGTCCGGTCCCGGTCGGTGACCGGTGCGTCGGACAGACCCTCCGCCAGGGCGGCGTCGAGT